>FTDY01001503.1_pt1 | contig 14174 bp, 9 predicted proteins | sample 1640031 | NCBI WGS metagenome assembly FTDY01 (sample SAMEA3914816, study PRJEB12502) | metagenome | biome: forest; material: soil | place: USA | collected 2011-09-16 | depth 0.3 m
CCCCGTGCTGCCCTTCTGCGCACCGCTCTGATAGGCGGTGCCCGCGACGTCGAGGTGCGCCCATTTCAGCCCCTGTGTGAACTTGCCCAGGAATGCCGCCGCCGTGATCGCTCCGCCTTCCCGCCCGCCAATGTTCGCAAAGTCGGCGAAGTTGCTCTTCAGCTGTTCAGCGTACTCCTCCGTCAGGGGCAAATGCCAGGCGCGGTCGTCCGCACGCTCCCCGGCCGCCACCAACTCCTGAACGAGATCGTCATCGTTGCCCATCACGCCGGCATGATGATGACCCAACGCGACGACGCAGGCGCCGGTCAGCGTTGCGATATCCACTATGGCGCCGGGGTGAAACCGCCGTGCATAGTGGAGCGCATCGCACAGGATGAGCCGGCCTTCCGCGTCGGTGTTCAGGATCTCAACCGTCTGGCCGGAGGCGCTGGTGACGATGTCCCCGGGCTTTACCGCGTGTCCGCTTGGCATGTTCTCGACGGCGGCCACGAGGCCTACGACGCGAAGAGGCAGCCGCAGCTCGGCGACGAGAGTCAGCGCCGCGATGACCGCCGCGGCGCCGCTCATGTCGAACTTCATTTCGTCCATCGCAGGCGGATCTTTGAGCGAGATGCCGCCGCTGTCGAACGTGACGCCCTTGCCGACAAGCACCACAGGGGGCCGGTCCGTCTTGCCGCCCCGGTGCTCGAGCACGATGAAGCGGGGCGGCTGATGGCTTCCCTGCGCGACGGCCAGGAGGCAGCCCATCTTCTCGCGCCGGATGGCCGCTTCGTCGAGCACCTGAACGCGCAACGACGTGTGGCGCTTGGCGAGCGCGCGCGCCTGCTCGGCGAGGTAGACCGGAGTACAGACGTTCGACGGAAGGTTGGCCAGGTCGCGTTGCACGCGAGCCGCGGAGGCAACGGCTTCGCCATGCTCCAGGCCGCGCGTTGCCGCCTCCACGCCCGCCTTGCGGACGGGGCCGGCGAGCACTCTCTGCAGCGCCGGCGGCTTGGGCTTCTTGGCCGTCTTCAGGTCATTGGTGCGGTAGAGTGCGGCGCCCACGATCTCGGCGACCGCCCGGCCCAGGTAGTAGTCGTCCAGATCCCGGGCCGCCGGCCTCTCGATGGCGATCGCGGCGCTGGCGATGCGCGTGCGCGCCAGCGCGTTCACGGCGGCCGTCAGCGCCTTGCGCCACGATCTGCGGCTCACGCCCTTCTTCGCTCCGAGCCCGGTGAGCAGGACGCGCGTGGCCTCCAGGCCGGGCAGATCCGTGAGCAGCAGCGTCTCGCCGGAGCGCCCACAGAAGTCTCCCCGCGCCAGCAGCTTCTTCAGCCTGCCGCCCGATGCCGCATCGACGGCCTGCGCCTCCCCCGGCAACTCGCCTTCTTCGAAGAGCCCGAGGACGAGGCAGTCCACACTCAGTGTCGCCAGGCCGCGGGTCCAGACCTCGAAATGCATTCGCTCTCCCCTTTCTCTATCGCAAAACGTCGCGGCGGCGGCTCGTGCTTGCGGCACCGGCTGCCCGCGGGCGGAAGGGTTCGACGCACGCGTCCCACCTGTTTGCGCAGCTCAAGTGAGCTTGGTGTCGACGCCCGATTGCTTTACCTTAGTCCCCGTGCCGGCGCCAGACTCCATTTCGTGTTGATTTGCTCAGAAATGGGAGCCTCTCGAGGCGGCGAGCGCGAGCAGCGCCCAGTGTAACTCAAAGACCCGCCGGCGTTCCGGTGGGACCCACCTAAGAGGATGCTTTTGGGGACGATCCTCGGACGCTATATTTTGCGCGAAGTGGTGACCGCCTGGCTGCTCGTCACGGGCGTGCTGCTCGTCATCCTGCTCGCCAACCAGATCGCCGGCGTGCTGGAGCGCGCCGCGGTGAATCAGTTCCCGCAGGGCGTCGTGCTGGAGCTGATCTGGCTGGGCACTTTGCAAAACTTGAGCATTCTCGTCCCCGTGGGATTGCTGCTGGGAATCGTGCTCTCGTTCGGCCGGCTCTATCACGACAGCGAAATGGCGGCCGCGCTCGCGTGCGGTGTCGGGCCCAGGACCGTGTACCTCCCGATTGCCGTGCTCGCGGTGGTCGTCACGGGACTCCTCGCATGGCTCACGCTCGTGCTCGCGCCACAGGCCACCGCGCGCACCCTGTCGCTGCGCAACGCGGCCGTGCGGGCGGGCCAGTTTGCGCCTATCGCCGCCGGCAAATTCCGCACATTCGGGGGGCGCAGCGCCGTCGTCTACGCGGAGGATGTGAATCCCGACGGGACGCTGGCAAACGTGTTCGTCGAGCGCAACCGCGGCTCGCGGGTCGAGGTGGCGGTCGCGGATCGTGCCCGTCACACGGTAACTCCCGACGGCATGACGCATACCATTACGCTCTATGACGGAGAGCGACTCGAAGGAATTCCGGGCAGCCCGGAATGGCGCATCGTCCGCTTCGCGGAGCATGTGGTGCCGATGCAGGTGCCCGCCTTGTCCGACGTTGTAAAGAATCTCGACGCGCAACCCTCCCGGGCACTCTACGACTCCAGCGACCTCCTCAAGCGGGCGGAGCTGCACTGGCGTGTCGCCCTGCCCATGATGTGCATCGTGCTCACGCTGCTCGCCGTTCCGCTGTCGAGGCTGAATCCACGCCAGGGCCGCTATGCGCGGTTCGGTCTCGCGGTCGTGATCTACTTCGTCTACTCGAACCTGGTATCGGCCGGAAAGGTCTGGATCGCCCGCGGCACCCTGCCGGAGGCCGTCGGGCTGTGGTGGACGCATGCGATCGTCGTGCTGCTCGCGCTTGCAGTGATCTTCGGTCCGCGCTGGCTCGCACGGCTGCGGCACGGGCGGGTCCGATGAGCATCCTCGACCGGTACCTCATCCGCACCATCCTCGGCTTCGTGCTGCTCGTGATGTTCGGCCTGCTGGTGCTCGGCGCCCTGTTCGTATTCATCGACCAGCAGGACGATATCGGCGTCGGCCGCTACACGGCGCTCAGCGCCTTGTGGTTCACGCTGCTGAACCTGCCGCAGCAGGCGTATGAGCTCCTGCCGATCACCGTGCTCATCGGCTCGCTCGTCGGGCTGGGCTCCATCGCGCGCGGGAGCGAGTTGACCGTCATCCGCGCGACCGGAATCTCCGTGGCGCGCATAGCCGGCACGGCCCTGATGGCGGCATTTGTGCTCATCGCCGTCGAGGTGGTGCTTGGGGAATTCCTCGCTCCCCCGCTGCAGGAGGCCGCCAAGGAGCAGAAGGCCTTCAGCAAGTTCACCAACATCAGCTTCGGCGGCGGCGGCGGGGCCTGGGTGCGCGACGGCAACCTGATCCTGAACGTGGCCCGGCAGTCGGGCGAACGGCAGTTCGGCGGGATGCAGGTGTTCGAGCTGTCCCCGGATCATCGGGTGCGCGCGATCGGCCACGCAGTGCGCGCAACCGCGGGCACCAACCGCAAGTGGATGCTCAGCGACTATGCAGAATCGCGCTTCACGGACGACAGCGTGATTTCGCGCTCGTCGGGCCAGCGGCCTCTGGAATCCAATGTCACCGCGGGCTTTCTCGGACTGGCGGTCGACAACCCCGGCCAGCTCACGAGCCGCTCGCTGTGGCGTCTGATCCAGTATTTCCAGGCCAATTCGCTCGACGCGCGGGAATACGTCTTCGCGTTCTGGTCGCGCATCGCGCGCACCGTGGCCATTGCGTTCTCGGTGCTGCTGGCCATCCCGTTTGTGCTGGGCTCGTTGCGCTCCGCCGGCGCGGGGACCCGCACCCTGCTCGGGCTGCTGCTCGGCATCGGCTTCTTTCTGCTGCAGCGGCTCATCGAGAGCGGGACGATCGTGTTCGACCTGAATCCCGTGATTCTCGCGTGGCTGCCGACCACGCTGCTGGCGACGGTAACCTTGTTGCTGCTCGCCCGCGCGAGGTGACGCGCGGGGCTCTCGAGGTGATGTCGGCCTCGCTCGGTGACGCGCAGGCTCTGCCTAACTTGCGGGCGGTTTCGATTCCTTCCCAGGCTTCTTCGCGTCCGCTTTCTTTGCCGCATCGGCCTTCTTAGGCGCTTCCGGGAGCTTCTTCAGCAGATCCTCGAGCGGGCGGAAAATGCCATCGTACTTGTACGACGGAATTTCGAATTCCCAACCCTGAGTGTGCGCGGTGAGGGACTGCGCCTGCGCCTCGGAGGCTTTGTCCGTTGAGCTCGCGGCAACCGAGACGAGCGTCCGGTTGCCATCCTTGCGGCCGCTGAGGTCGACCTGCAGGCCGTCGAAGGTGTGGAAGCTGGCGTGCGAGACGGCCTTCGGGTCGGCGGGCGGGGAGGGCGCGTGTTGCGCGTCATCCAGGGTGAGCCCGGCAAGCGATCCTGCGATAGGATCTGCCGCCGTCGGGTTCGCGAGCTCCCGGCCCTTGGGAATGCCGGCTACCGCGAAGTCCTGCTGCTCCTTGCCGGAGCGCGAGGCCGTGTAGCCGGGGCCGTCGGCCGGCTTGACGCTGAAGTCCTTGATGCGGTCCTGGGCAATGTCGAGGAGGCCGCGGTCGAGCCAGCGCCGCGGATCCGCGTCGACGGCGAGGGCCGGCGCCGCGAGCAGGCTCTGCTCCGAGCCCGCGAGGCGCACGTACCCGGACTTGGCGCTCGAGGACTTCCCGACGATCACGGAATAGGTCTTGGCCGGCGAGACGGCCTCGATGAGCGTTCCCGTGGCTTTCGGCGAACTGACGTCCTCGACCCCCAGCTGCGGGAAGTTGGCGGGCGTGCGCGTCTTCTCCTCAACGACGTTCAGCGCGGCGAGGTCGAGCAGGAACTTGCGCACCTTGCCGGAGTCGGCCGCGTAGCCGCGCTCGCCGACGGTCCAGTCGCTGGCACCCTTCTTCAGCGTGGTATGCGTGTCGTCGCCCTTCTTGAGCCGGACCTCGGTGACCTCGTTCAGCGCATGCTCGAGACCGGGAAGCACGAGCTCACCCGCGTTCGTGGCCCGCTCCAGATGCCGCTTCGAGGACAGCCACACGGCGAAGACGATGATCAGAAATCCAACAATGAGCAGGGCGGCGACGCGGCGCGGGGTCATGGCCGCACCTCGTCTTGCACCGCAGCGTGCGGCTGCCCGGACGCGCCCAGGCGCCGCTGCTCCTGCCGCTGCTCGCGGCGGCGTCTGCGCGACAGCCACACGAGCAGCGCGCCGAGCGCGAACACGAAGGGCACGACGATGATGTTCAGGACCTTCAGCTGCGTGCCCAGGCTCTTGATCTCCTCGTTCAGGCCGGCACGCACGGCGCGCAGCTCCTTGCGGATGCGCAGCTTCTCGCCCTGGAAGCGATCGAGCTCCTGCTCCTGCTCGGGCGTGAGAATGACCGCGGACTTGTCGTTGCGCTTCGTCTGTAGCGCCGTGAGCTTCGCCTCGGTGTCGCGCAACTGGGCCTCCAGCTCCTGCTCCTTCGCGCGGAATCGATCGTCGGCTTTACGGCGGAGGGCGTCGACCCGCTCAAAGGGCCGCTGGAACGACGCGCGTCCACGCACGCTGATCAGATCGGTGCTGCCCGCCATGTTGTCCAGAGTGTTCATCAGCAGGTCGCTGTTGCTGGCAAAGGCCTGGGCGACGCGCTGGCCGAACAGGTTCTGCTCGTGCACCCAGAGGAAGTCCGACAGCATGTCAGTGTCGGCGAAGATGACCAGATGCAGCGGCTGCGCCGACTCCTTCAGCGGCGCCTGGCCGGCCGGCAGCGTCACGCCGGCGGGCGCACCTGCGGGGAACGCCGTCCTGATGTTGCCGCTGACGCGTGCAGCGATCGTGTAGCGCTTGCCCGTAGGCTTGAAGCCGTCGCGCAGGGACGACGGATCGAACAGCATCGCGAATTTCTCCACGGGGATCGGCGCTGCCTCCGTGCTGGATTGCAGCAGCGGCTCGAACTTGACGGCCGCGCCCTTCACCGGCTCCAGGTAGCCGGCGGTCTCCACGTTGACGTTGGAGAGCCCCGAGGTGATGACGTCCCCGGAGGCCATCGAGCTCTGGTCCAGGCCGAGAATCCCGAGGTGCTGAACCGGGGCCTCGCCCTGGCGCGTCGACACCGCCAGCGCGCGGGCCCGGTCGCCGATGACCTGGCGCGGATTGAACTGCACGCCCCAGGAAGGCAGCAGCGGCCCGAGCTGCGAGGACTTGTCGGCCGTCATGGCGGCCATGGGGTTCTGCGGGTCGGCGCCCGATTGATCGGCCTCGGCCAGCGGATCCACGAACGCGACGATGTGGCCGCCGCGCAGCGCGTACTGGTCGATCGCGAACTGCGCCGCGGGCGTCAGGTTCTTCGGATGCACCAGGACGAGCACGGTCACGTCCGCGTCGATCTTGGCCGCGTTGGGCTGCAGCGCACGGACATCGAAGAGCTGCTGTGCCTGCGTGTAGGTGACCCAGGGCTCGCGCATCTGGCCCGACTGCTGGTCGAAGCTCGACGTCATGGGGAGGCCGGACAGCCACGCGAGCACCGGCTTCTTCGGGTTGGCCAGCTGGTAGATGAGCTTGACGACGTCGTACTCGAGGAACTCCTCCTTGGCGGGGTCGAAGAACTCGATGGCCTCGTGCCCGTCGGTGGAGTTGGTTCCGGCGAGTCCGAAGTACAGGTTGCCGGCGGCGCCGACCGGCGCCCCGCGCACGCCCAGCTCGGAGGCGCGGTCCTCGTCTTCGGACGAGGGCTGCGGATCGACGACGTGCAGGCGCACCTTGCCGTTGGAGCGCGACGCCAGCTCGTCCAGGAATTCCCGCACCCGCACGCCATAGGTGCTGATCTGGGGAATCTGGCTTGCCGTCTTCTCCGAGTAGAAGAAATAGAGATTGATGGGCTCCTGGATGCTGCCGAGGATTCGGTTGGTTCCCGCAGCCGTCGTGTACAGATGATTCTGCGTGAGGTCGAGCCGCCAGCCGCGCAACGCGTGGCTGAACAGCATCGTGAGGCCCACGAAGAGCAGGGCGAGCGCGATGAGCGCGCCGCCGCCGAGTGTCGAGCGTTTCGTCATGCGCAGCAGCTCCTTGGCTCTAATCGGCTTTGCGGACGTCGAGCGCGATCGACGTGGCGAGCAGGAAGAATCCGATCAGCATCGCGAAGTACAGCAGATCGCGGATGTCGATGACGCCCTTGGCGATCGCGGTGAAGTGGTCGTAGAAGGAGAGCGAGGCGATGGCCTGGACCAGCGTCTGCGCCCAGCCGGGCAAATCGCCAGCGATGGCCGGAGAGAAGCCGATCAGCAGGAACGCGAAGCACACGACCACGGCGAGGATGAATGCGACCACCTGGCTGCGCGTGAGAGCGGACATGCATGAGCCGACGGCCAGGTACGCGCCGGCGAGCAACAGGCTCCCTGCATAGGCCGCGAAGATAGCGCCGTTGTCCGGCCTGCCCAGATAGTTGACGGTGATCCACAGCGGAAACGTCAGTGCGAGCGCGAGCGCGGTGAAAATCCACGCGGCGAGAAACTTGCCGAGGACTGCGTCCCACAGCGTGATGGGCTGCGTCATCAGCAGCTCGATGCTGCCGGACTTGCGCTCCTCGGCCCACAGCCCCATGGAAATGGCTGGAATGAGAAACAGATACAGCCACGGCTGGTAGCCGAAGAAGGGCGCCAGATCGGCCTGCCCGCGCTCGAAGAAGCCCCCGAGGAAGAAGGTCAGCAGGTTCGCCAGCACGAGAAATATCAGGATGAAGACGTAGGCCAGCGGAGTGGCGAAGTAGCTCGCCAGCTCGCGCCGCAGGATGATGATTGTCACGGGTTCCCCGACCTTTCAACGCAGTTCGCGCGGCGCGCGAACTGCGCAGGATGAGCGGAGCAAAGCGCGCCGGAAAGAAGAAGACAGTCCATGCTTCTAAGCAGTGATGGTATGGAAGACTTCGTCGAGCCGGCCGGACTCCAGGTGCAGCTCCTTGAGCTTCAGGCCCTCGCGGGCGGCGAGCTCCGACAGGGCCGGCAGGATCATGGCGCCTCCGCGCGGCAGGGCCGTGAGGCGGGCGTCCCGCTCGCTGACCTCGACGCCGGCAACGGACGGCAGGGCGGCGACCGCCGCCTGGAAGCCGGCCAGACGGTCCGACGCGTCCAACTGCAGGGACACCGCGTTGTGATACCGGGATCTGGCGGCAAGCCCGACCGGCGTGTCGTCGGCGACGATGCGCCCGCGCGCGATGATGATCGCGCGCGTGCACACAGCTGCCACTTCCTCGAGGATGTGCGTTGAGATCACGATGATCTTGTCGCGCGCCATTTCATTGATCAGCGTGCGCACTTCGTGCTTCTGGTTTGGGTCCAGGCCGTCGGTGGGCTCATCGAGAATCAGGACCGGTGGATCGTGCACGATCGCCTGGGCGAGGCCTACGCGGCGGCGGAAGCCCTTCGAAAGCGTCTCGACCGTCTGCTCGATCACTTCCTCGAGCTGCAGCCGGCCGATCACATAGTCCAGCCGGGCCGTGCGATGGGCGCCGTGAAGCCCGCGCAGGTCCGCTATGAAGTCCAGGAACCCGCGCACCGTCATCTCGCCGTAGGTCGGGGCGCCCTCGGGGAGGTAGCCCAGGCTCGCCTTGGCGCCCAGGGGATCCGCCTCGATGTCATGTCCGCAGATGCTGGCGGTGCCCGCGCTCGGGCTGATGAAGCCGGCGATCATGCGCATCGTCGTCGTCTTGCCCGCGCCGTTGGGTCCGAGGAAGCCGAGCACCTCGCCGGGGCCGACCTGGAAGCTCACGTCGTCGACGGCAGTGAGCGACTTGTACCGCTTGGTCAGGTGTTCTGTCTTGATCATAGGATGCCGACTAGATCGGGAGAGCTCATGAAAGTTCCTTCGCGTGGGCGCCAGCCATTCCTTCCGGGCGCGGGATTGTGGCCGGTGCGTGCCACGGAATTCAAGCCGTCAGCCGTCGGCATCGAGGGAGCCTAGGAACGGAGGGTGCCGCGCGTCCGCCAGTAAAGGATGACCGCGGCGGCACCCATCATGCCGCCCAGATGCGCAAAATGGGCCACGCCTTCCTGCCTGCCGGTGACTCCCAGGTACAGCTCGATCGCCCCGTACAGGGTCACGACCAGCCACATGGGCATCGGGAGGACGAAGAACACCAGGAGCGGCGCCCGTGGGAAAAAGACGGCGGCCGCCAGCAGGATGCCGAAGATGGCCCCGGAGGCCCCGACCGTCGGCTCGGGCGAGCCGGTGGCCGACTGCACCGCGAGTTGAGTGGCCGCCGCGGCGATGACGCACACGAAATAAAACACTGCGAAGCGCCGCGGCCCGAGCCGCTCCTCGACCATCGGTCCGAACATCAGGAGGCCGAACATGTTGAAGAAAATATGGTTGAAGTTGGCCGCGTCGTGCAGAAACGAGTACGTGACGAGTTGCCACGGTTCGAAGTCCGGTCCAAGCGGCCACAGCTGGAACGGCGCGTAAAACGCAGCGCCGAACAGTTGCTCGGCGAGATACGCGAACGCGTTGGCGAAGAGAATGGCCCGCGTAGCGGGCGGCAGGAATTGGGGCATCGCGCGAGTCTACCGGGGGCCGATCCAGCGCTGCAGGAATACCAGGTCCAGCCAGCGGCCGAACTTGCTGCCGACCTCACGCAGATGGCCGGCGCGCTCGAATCCGAGCCGCTCGTGAAAACGGATCGAGGCCAGGTTTGCGGCGTCGACGCCCGCGATCATGACGTGCTTGCCTGCCGCCTGCGCTCGCGGAAACAGCTCTTGCACCAGGGCACGCCCGACGCCCCGCCCGCGGCAGTCCGAACGGACATGGACGGTGTGCTCCACGGTGAAGCGGTAGCCGGGCCACGCGCGAAAGTCGCCGAAGGTCGAGAATCCGAGCACGCCCGATGGATCCGTGGCGACCAGCACGGGATATCCGCTCGCCATGCGGCTCTTCCACCACTGGAGTCGGTCTTCGAGCGTGACGGGCACATCCGTGTAGACGGCGGTCGAGTTCGCGATGACCTCGTTGTAGATCGCCAGCAATCCCGGAAGATCGGCCTCGTGGGCGTCGCGGAGTTCCATTGAGCGCGTGTCCGCGGGCAGAAACAGTGGCGCCTGCCCGCTCGTCATCCTTAGCGCGGCGGCGGCAGCTGACTGCTCAGCTTTTCGGCCGCGGTGAGCAGAACCGGCAGGCAACGCTCGAGCAGCTCCCGGCGGGAAACTCGGGACGCCTGAGTGCTGACGTTCATGGCTGCGACCACGGCGCCGACGACGTTGCGCACCGGTACCGCAATGGAGCGCAGGCCAATCTCCAGCTCCTGATCGTTGAGTGCGAACCCGTCGGTACGCACGGTGGTCAGCACCTCTTCGAGCTTCTTGCGTGAGGTGACCGTGTACTTGGTGTGCTGCACGAAATCCACCTTCGGCAGCTCCGCCGAGACCTGCTCTTCGCTCAGGTGCGCCAGCAGAACACGCCCCAGCGCCGTGCAGTACGCCGGCAGCCGGCTGCCGACTCCGAGGGTGACCGACATGATCCGCTTGGTCGCTGCGCGCGCCACATAGACCACCGCGCCATCATCGAGCACGGCGACCGAGGAGGCCTCGCCGAGCAGCTCGCTCATTTCCTCGAGCACCGGCTGCGCCGCGATCGGTACGGGCGCGGTCGACAGGTACGCGTAGCCGAGGTTCAGGATGCGCGGCTGCAGAAAGTACGTGCGGCCGTCGGTCGCGGCATAGCCAAGCTCGCGCAGCGTATACAGGCAACGCCTGACCACCGCCCGAGTCAAGCCGGTGGCGCGGCTCACGTCGGCGATCGTCAGCCGGCGGTCGACGCCGGCGAAGGCGCGGATCACGTGCAGGCCCCGCGCCAGCGAGGTCATGAAGTCCGGATCGCCGCCGCGGAACAAGGCGTTGTCGGGATCCGTCGAGCTCATGACACGCGGCGCGATAAACGAACCAGAGTTCTTTGGAAATGCTTTAGAGTGCAACACGGCTTTGGTGTACAGAATCGAGCTGAGGGTACGGTAATCGTACCTGTCTGCGCCGCGCGTGTCACGTGCGAAGCTTTTGCGCTGCCTGCCCCCTTCAGCATCCCTCGTCGGCCACCCGGGCGTGGCGGCCTCGAGGTGTTCCGGAGCTATCATTCGGAGCTGACCGTCCTTCAGCGTGTGGACGGAACGATCGACGAGGGGGATCGATGACCGAAGCCTTTATCTGCGATGCCGTGCGAACTCCCATAGGGCGCTATGGCGGTGCACTGGCGTCCGTGCGCGCGGACGATCTTGCCGCGCGTGCTGTCGCTGCTCTCATGGCGCGCAGCGCATCCCTCGACCCGGCGGCAATCGAAGAGGTTGTTCTCGGCTGCGCCAACCAAGCGGGTGAGGACAATCGAAATGTGGCGCGGATGGCCGCGTTGCTGGCGGGCCTTCCGGTGACGGTGCCGGGCGTGACGGTCAACCGGCTGTGCGGCTCAGGGCTCGATGCGGTCGTCGTGGCCGCGCGTGCGGTGAAGTCGGGGGAAGCCCAGATCGTGATCGCCGGCGGTGTCGAATCGATGTCGCGCGCGCCGTTTGTGCTGCCGAAGGCGGACTCGGCGTTCAGCCGCACCGCGGAGATCTTCGACACGACCCTGGGATGGCGATTCGTCAATCCGCTGCTGAAGGGGCGCTACGGCATCGATTCGATGCCGGAGACCGGCGAGAACGTCGCCGCTGACTACAAGGTGACCCGCGCGGACCAGGATGCGTTCGCGCTGCGCAGCCAGCAGCGGACCGCCGCGGCGTATGCGCGGGGCTTCTACGACTCACAGCTCATCCCAGTGGAGATTCCGCAGCGCAAGGGCCAGCCGCTCATCGTGGCGCGCGACGAGCATCCGCGCGCGGACACCTCCTTGGAGCAGTTGGCGAAGCTGCCCACTCCGTTTCGCGCGAACGGAACGGTTACGGCCGGGAATGCTTCGGGCATCAACGATGGCGCTGCTGCGCTCCTGATCGCATCCGAGGCGGCGGCAAGGCGATTCGGGCTGACGCCGCGCGCGCGCATCGTCGCTGCGGCGACGGCGGGCGTCGAGCCGAGGATCATGGGCATGGGCCCCGTGCCGGCAACGCAAAAGGCGCTGGCCCTTGCTGGCCTGGGCATCGCCCAGATGGACACCATCGAGCTGAACGAGGCGTTCGCCTCCCAGTCGCTCGCGGTGCTGCGGGAGCTGGGCTTGCCGGACGACGCGCGACACGTGAATCCGAATGGCGGCGCGATCGCGCTGGGGCATCCGCTGGGCATGTCGGGAGCGCGGCTGGCCACGACAGCGACGTATCAGCTCATGGACCTGCGTGGGCGCTATGCGTTGTGCACCATGTGCATCGGAGTGGGGCAGGGGATCGCGGCGATCCTCGAGAGGGCCTAGGGCCGGCGCTTGCGCCGCACGGGATTCCTGCCGCGCGTCAAGGGCGCTGATGGCGATGATTGCGATGATTGCGATGATGAGCGCGCGAACGTGCGCGCGGGAGACGATCTCGATGTTGAAAGAGGGTGATCTGCTGTGGACGCCGAGCCCGGAACGGGTCGAGAGGTCCAACATCACGGCGTACCTGAGGTGGCTGCGCCGGGAGCGCGGCCTCGAGTTCGCGACGTACGAGGATCTGTGGCGTTGGTCGGTCGAAGAGCTCGAGGCGTTCTGGCAGTCGCTGTGGGACTATTTCAGGATCGAGTCGTCTACGCCGCACGGCCCCGTGCTCGCCGAGCGCCGCATGCCGGGCGCAAAATGGTTTCCCGGCGCGCGGCTGAACTATGCGCAGCATGCCCTGCGCCACGAGCGGCCGAACGCCGACGCGCTCATGTTCCTCAACGAGCGCATGCCGCTCGCGTGCATGTCGTGGGAAGAGCTCGGGGGCAAGGTGCGTATCCTTGCCACCCAGCTTCGCAAACTCGGCGTGCAACCCGGAGAGCGCGTCGTGGCGTATCTTCCCAACATCCCGGAGGCCGTGATCGCGATGCTGGCGACGACCAGCATCGGTGCCATCTGGTCCAGCTGCGGACCGGACTTCGGCACGCGCGGGGTGCTCGACCGCTACTCGCAGCTCGCCCCCAAGGTCCTGGTCTGCGTCGACGGCTATCAGTACGGCGGCAAGCAGTTCGACCGCAAGGCCGAGGTGCAGAAGATTCTCGGCGAGCTGCCCTCCATCGAGCGCGTGATCTTCCTGCCGTACCTCAACCCGGAGGACCGGGTGCCGCTGTCCGCCAATACCGTGTTCTGGAGCGACCTGCTGCAGCAGCCGCCGGTGTCCGCGGCGGACTTCCGCTTCGAGCAGGTGGCCTTCGATCATCCGCTGTGGATCCTGTTCTCATCGGGCACCACCGGTCTGCCGAAGCCCATCTGCCAGGGGCACGGCGGCATCCTGCTGGAGCAGCTCAAGCATGTCGCGTTCAACTACGACATGCACCCCGGCGAGCGCCTGTTCTTCTTCACGACGACCGGCTGGATGATGTGGAACTTCCTCGCCAGCGCGCTGCTCTCGAACGTCGTTCCGGTCCTGTACGATGGTAACCCGGCGTGGCCGGCCCCGGATGTGCTGTGGAAGATGGTGGACGACTCCGGCACGACGCTCTTTGGAACGAGCCCGACCTATGTGGCCGGCCTGCAGAAGGGCGGCTTCGTGCCGCGCGAGAAGTTCAAGCTGACGACGCTGCAGAGCGTGACCCTCGCCGGCTCGCCCGTCACTCCCGAGGCCATGGAGTGGTTCTACAGGAACGTAAAGCAGGACCTGTGGGTGGCCAACGGCAGCGGTGGCACGGACGTGTGCACGGGGTTCGTTGCTGGCGTGCCCACGCTTCCGGTGTATGCCGGCGAGATCCAGGCCCGGGCGCTGGGGGCCGCCGTGTATGCCTTCGACGAGCGGGGCGAGAAGGTCGTCAACCAGGTGGGCGAGCTGGTCATGACGGAACCGATGCCCTCGATGCCGGTCTGCTTCTGGAACGACCCCGGTAACAAGCGTTATCTCGAATCCTATTTCCAGGAGTACCCGGGGGTCTGGCGGCACGGGGACTTCTTCCGCATCAACGAGCGCGGCGGAAGCTTCGTGCTCGGCCGCTCGGACGCCACGCTCAATAGGCACGGCGTGCGCATTGGAACGGCGGAAGTCTATCGCTCGCTGGCGACCCTGCCGGAGATCGACGATTCGGTAATCGTCAATCTGGACTTACCGCACGGCAGATTCTTCATGCCCCTGTTCGTGAAGCTGAAGGAGGGGATCGCGCTCGATGAGGATATCGCCGGCAGAATCCGCGCGACCCTGCGGCGCGA
>FTDY01001725.1_pt1 | contig 14117 bp, 9 predicted proteins | sample 1640031 | NCBI WGS metagenome assembly FTDY01 (sample SAMEA3914816, study PRJEB12502) | metagenome | biome: forest; material: soil | place: USA | collected 2011-09-16 | depth 0.3 m
ATGCAGCCGGCGCGCACCGGTCGCCATGCGGATCCCAATCTCCCGGGTCCGCTCGGTGACCGATACGAGCAGGATGTTCATGATCCCGATGCCGCCGACGACGAGCGATATGGAAGCGATTGCCGCAAGGAGCAGTTCCATGGCGCGGGTGCTCTGTTCGGCTACCGCGGCGATCTCTGTCAGGTCGCGCACCGAAAAGTCGTCATTCTGGTTCGGCTTGATCCGATGCTGGATCTGCAGGGTCTTCGTGACCTCGGCGAGTGCGGTTTTTACCAGCGCGGTGCTGCGCGCCTGGACATAGATCGTGTTCACGAATCCTTCGAGCTTGGGCTGAACCCCGAATGGGTTGGGCGGGGGTCCGATCTTCGTGAACAGATCGTTTGCCCGCGCCTGTGCCGAGCTCGGCGCGGAGACGCCCAGCACCCGCTCCTGGGAAGTACTGAACGGAATGAACGCAACGTCGTCCTGGTCCTGTCCCGAGGCGGAGTGCCCTTTTTCAGCAAGCACGCCGATCACCGTCATCGGCACGTTCTTGACGAGCACGGTCGCGCCGATCGGGTCGGAGAATTCTCCGAACAGCTCATTGGCCGCCGTCTGTCCCAGCAGGCACACAGATGCGCCTTCACTGTGTTCGTCGTCGGTGAAGCCACGGCCCGAGAGCACGGGCCAATTGCGTATCTTCAGGTAGCTGCGCGAGATCCCCTGCACGCTCGTACTCCAGTTCTTGTTGCCATTCACGAGCTGCGTATTCTGTCGGCTGATGTAACTGACATCGGCGACCGCGCCGTCCTCCTCAAGAACCGCTTCAACGTCGCGAACCCGGAGGCTCGAGGCGCTTCCGAATCCCGCGCGCACGCCGTTGGTTCGTGTGCTTCCGGGCAGAACGACCAGCAGATCGGTGCCCAGGCTCTGCAGCTGTGCTTCGATTGCGGCGCGTGCCCCTTCGCCGACCGCGATCATCGCGATCAACGCGGCGACACCGATGAAAACCCCCAGCATCGTCAGCCCGGCGCGCAGCTTGTTTCTTCCAATGGCGCGCAGTGCCGCCACGACGGCCATCCAGCCCAGCGACGACGCCTCATTGATCCAGGCGTCGAGCCGGCTGGAGAACGGGCGCTCCCTATAGGGTGAAATCGCCGGAAGTTCACGGTATTCGAGAGCCGCTGCCCCCTGCGCCGGCTCGTCCGAGACGATCTCGCCATCACGCAACGTGACGATCCGGTCCGCGACCTCGGCGAGATCCCGCTCATGCGTCACGAGCACTACCGTTACGCGGCGTTGCCGATTCAACGCCCGGATCGTCGACATGATATCCAGCGCGGTGCGCGAGTCGAGGTTGCCAGTCGGCTCGTCAGCGAGAATGATCGCCGGCTCATTGACCAACGCGCGCGCGATGGCGACGCGCTGCTGCTGGCCGCCGGAAAGCTGGTTTGGCTGATTGGCCTGCCTGTCTGCGAGGCCCATGAGCGTGAGTATGTCCCGAGGTCGGTCGGGATTGCCGGCGCTCTGGGCGGCGTAGAACAGAGGCAGCTCGACGTTCTCGAGCGCACTGGTTCGCGGCAGAAGATTGAAACTTTGAAACACGAACCCGATCCTGCGGCCCCGGATGCGAGCGAGGGCGGGTTCGTCGAGGCGGGCAACGTCGATGCCCTCGAGCAGGTAAGCGCCATGGGTGGGGCGGTCGAGGCACCCGAGGATGTTCATGAGCGTCGACTTGCCGGAGCCGGAGGCGCCCATGATCGCCACGAACTCTCCGCGACAGATGTTCAGGCTCACGCCTCGGAGCGCGTGCACCTCCGTGTCCCCCAGACGATAGACCTTGGTGGCCTCGCGGATGATGATGATCGGATCGGCAGTGGGCGCCGCGTCGCTCATAAGCGGAAGCCGTTGCCGCGGCCGCCACCTCCGCCTCCACCCGCAGTGGATCCCGGCGCCCGCTCGGCGGGCGAGCTCACCGGACCCCGCGGCGCATTCGGGCGCACCGCGTTCACGACGACCTCATCGCCGGGCTTGAGGTCATCGCCTGACACCTCGACCAACGTTCCGTCATCAAGACCGATGCGCACCCGTATGGGCGTCAGCTTGCCATCGCGAAGCACCCATAGTCTTGTCAGAGGCTGGCGGCTGCGCGGCCTGTGAGCCTCCGGCGACGTCCCGTTGCGGCGTTCCGGCGCGGCGCCCGTTGCCTGCGTGCCTCGCGGGCGCGCTGTCCGTGTCAGTCCCTCCGGGACAAAGCGCGTCGCAGGCAGCGGCACTCGCAGCACATTGCCTCGCTCAGCGGTGATGATGTGCGCGTCCGCGGTCATGCCCGGAAAAAGCGCAAGGTCGGAGTTGTCGACATCCAGCACGACATCGTATGTGACGACATTCTGGACCGTGATCGGACCACGCCGGATCTGGCGGACTGTCGCCTCGAATGTACGGGTTGGGAAAGCCTGTACGGTGAAATAAGCCTTCTGGGCCTCGTGCACATCTCCGATGTCCGCCTCGCTGACATTCGTGTCGACCTGCATCCTCTTCATGTCCTTGCCGATGAGGAACAGGGTGGAGCTTTGCAGGCTGGTCACGACGGTCTGGCCGACGTCGATGTAGCGGGTGATTACCATGCCATCGACCGGGGAGACGATATTGGTGTAGCTGAGATTGACCTGCGCGGCCTGCAGCGCGGCCTTGCGCGCCGCAATCGTTGCCTCGTCGAGGCCGATCTGCGCCTTCTCTTGCGCGACGGTGGACTTCTCCGCGTCGAGGGTTTCCTGCGAGACGATACCTTCCTCACCCAGCTTGCTGTCGCGCGCGTAGATCACTTCTGCATTCGCAGCCGCCGCCTTGTCCTTCGCGAGCTGGGAAACCGCCGTGCGCACGTCGGCCTCGTCCTCGTCCACGACGACCTGGAAGGGCAGGGGATCGATCCGCGCGCAGCTTTGGCCCACCTTGACGACGGTGTTGTAGTCGCAGGTCCAGGACTTGATGTTCCCGGAGACGTAGGAGCCGACCTGAACGGTCACCACCGGATTCAGAGCCCCCGTCATGTTGATCGAGCGCTCGATATCGCCCTGCGTGACGCGCGCGGTGATGTAGCGCAGGTGTTCCTTGGAGCGCCACCACCAGGCAGTAGCCCAGACAGCTGCAACGACACTCAGTGCGAGGAGGGTCCACCACAGGGGCTCGCGCGATAGCCAGGGGCGCGCGCGTTCCGCTGGCGCCGCAGCGTCAGACATACTCATCCAGCATTGAGAAACCCGCCCCCGCGCCCCGTGCTGTGCGCACGATGGCAGATCCGGCCAGCCAGTCAGTTAAACAATGTGAAGGGTCGTAAAAAACTGTTGGGTCGGACGTGGCATGATAGGAGTGGCTGGCTTGCGATTCACACCCACCTCCAAACTACGATTGCCGACCATGAGCGTACTGCAAAAGATCTCCGCCGCTGCCTTGCTCGTCCTGCTCGCGTTGGCCGGTTACGGGTTGTGGGAGACGCGGCCCCTCGCCGGGGCGGTTCCCAGGTCCCCCTCCGCGGCACGAGCGGCCACGCGCTCGGCGCAGCCCGACGGCTTTCCCGCAATCGACCAGGCCACCTTGTCGACGGCACAGAAGCTGGCACAGCTGGCTACTGCCCCGGAGGAGCGCGCCATCGCTCAGGCGGCCGTGCAGTCGGCCGACCACGAGCTGGATATCGCCTTCGCTGCAGCGCTGCACGCAATCGAAGCGCACCCGCCCGTGCTGAGCGCCGAGGCGCAGAAGATCGAGGCCCGCCTGCTGAAATCGCAGCAGTTGCTGGACGCTGACCAGGCGGCGGTCGCGCAACTCACGGCGGCGCTGGGACAGGCCTCGGGCACGCAGCAAAGCACGCTGCAGGATCGATTGGACCTGGCGAAATCTCAACTGGAGCTCGACCAGGATGAAGTCGAGGAGGCCAACCAGGATCTGGCCGAAGCTGGCGGCAACTTGCATCAGCGCATTCAAACGATGATGCAGCAGCACTCCGCCTCGGAGCAGAAGCCCTCTGCCGCACAGGTGGGAGTATCCGATCCGCTCGCCAATCTGCGCGGCATGGCCCGCCGCGTTCGTCACTGGATGCAGCTTCGCGCAAGGCAGCGATCGGTGGATGCGGCCCGTGCGCTGGTCGTCGGCAGTATCGCGACCCTGGGCGCCGAGCGTCACGCCATGGCGGCGCAGCTCGAGGCGAGCAAGGGATCCGTCCCGGCTCTTGCGCAGCATACGAAGCGCGCGCGGGGAGGGGACGCCGCATCCGCTCCTGCGCCCGCCGCATCCGCTCCTGCGCCCGCCGCAGCGGCTCCTGTGCCTGTGCCTGCCGCGGCGGCTCCTGTGCCTGTGCCTGCCGCGGCGGCTCCCGTGCCTGCCGCAGCTGCCAATGACGCTGCATCCCTGCTGGCCAAGACGCGCCAGATCGCCTCGGACCAAAGGCTGCTCACTTTCCTCGACGAGCGCATCGAGAACCGCAAGGATCTCGTCGATCAGTACGGGAAATGGAGCGGCCTGCTCGGCGCGCGCAGCGCTGTCGTTCTGCATGCCTCGCTGGTCAACGGGACCGTCGTGGTCGGGATCCTGCTGCTGCTCCTGTTCCTCGACCGGTGGCTCGAGAAGCTCTTCGGCCGCACGCGACTCGATCGCCGTCAGATCGGAACACTGCGCACGGTTACCCGGGTCGCGCTGCAGGTCGTGGGAGTCGCGATCATGCTGCTCGTGCTGATCGGCCTGCCGGGGCAGATCGGCACGATGCTCGGCATCGTCGGCGCCGGCCTCACGGTCGCCCTCAAGGACTTCATCGTCGCCTTCATCGGGTGGCTCATCCTCATGGGGAAGAACGGGATGCGGCTCGGGGACTGGGTCGAGATCAACGGCGTCAGCGGCGAGGTTGTGGATCTGGGCGTCTTCCACACCATTCTTCTGGAGACGGGGAACTGAACGACGCAGCGCGTCCGACGGGACGGCGGGTGACGTTCGCGAACAGCTTTGCCATCCAGGGGCACTACTTCAATTTTTCAACGTCGGGCCAGTGGCTGTGGGACGAAGTGCTCATTCTCGTGCCCTACGAGCGCGATCCTCACGTGATCGCCGATGCGATCCATAAGGAAGCGCTGGCGGCGACGGCGGACACCGCGCGCGATGCGGAGCAGGAGTGGCGGCGCGCAGTACGGACACAACGCGACAGCGGGTTTTCAGCGGCTCCCGGAGTGATCGTTCGCCCGGCGTACGGCGGAGTAGAAGTCGCTGTGCGCTACATCACTCGCGCAAGCGAGCGCGTCAAGCTGCGCACGCGCCTCTACCAAACCGCGGTGCAACTGCTTGGGCGAAGTGCTGCCGCCTGAAGCGCTGTCGCTGAATGTAAACAAATTCCCCTCTCGCGCGTTGTCAAGGGCAGGGCTCGAGCTGCGCTCGGATCCTCGAAAAGCAGGTTCAGCGGGCATTCAGTGCTTCCTGATCACAGTCGACGCCAAGTCAAAAGGGGAATTTCATGCTCAATCGCCTCGCTCGCAGCTTCGCTCCGGCACTCGTGCTGGCGATGCTTCCCGTGGCGTCCTTCGCCGGGATTGCGGTCGGCGTTTCGATCAACATTGCGCCGCCGCTGCTGCCGGTGTACGTGCAGCCCGCGCCGCCGGCCGCCGACTACATCTGGACTCCGGGGTATTGGGCCTACGGCGATGACGGCTACTACTGGGTGCCCGGCACCTGGGTGTTGGCGCCGGAGCCGGGTCTGCTGTGGACTCCCGGCTACTGGGGTTGGGAAGGCGGCGGCTATCTGTGGCATGGCGGTTACTGGGGCCCTCACGTTGGCTTCTACGGCGGCGTCAACTACGGCTTTGGATACGGCGGAGTTGGGTTCCAGGGCGGCTACTGGCGCGGCGGGCACGTCGTCTACAACCGCTCGGTGACGAACGTCACCAACATCAACGTGACCAACGTCTACAACAAGACGGTCGTGGTTCACAACGTAAATCACGTGAGTTTCAACGGCGGAAATGGTGGCATCAATACGCGGCCGAGCGCTGGGCAGCTCGCGGCCGAGCACGATCATCATTTCGATCCCACTCCGATGCAGCGCCAGCACATCGATATGGCGGCGAAGGATCGCGATCTGCGCGCGTCCGTCAACAACGGCAGGCCGCACATTGCGGCGACGGCCAGGCCCGCGGCCTTCACAGGCAGGGGAGTCGTCGCGGCCCGCGGCGTCAGCGGCCCGCACCCAGGGGGTCCGGGCAGCGGCGGTCCAGGCAGCGCTCACCCGGTCGGCACGCGTACCGACCGTCCGCCCCAGGCTCAGCATGACGCGATGCATCATGCGGAGTCAGCGCGCGCCGGCGAGATACGGGCGGATCGTCCTCCGGTGGAGCACCACGCCCAGGCCGGTTCTCACCCCAACGGCGGCGGCCAGCCTCACAGCGCGCCGCACCCGAACGGCGGACCCCATCCTGAAGGCGCTCCCCACCCGAACGGTGGTCCTCATCCTGAAGGCGCTCCCCACCCGAACGGCGGCGAGCAGTCCCAGGGCGGCCACCCCCAGAGCGGGCGTCCTGAAGGGCGCGGCCAGGAGCATCCCGACCATCAGAACCGCTGAGGCGTTCTAAGCTGATGAGAGAATGCTATTTGGGGGCGCCGCTCCCCCCGCCGTAGGCTTCTCCCGCTGTACCCGCGGGAGAAGCCGATGGCCACCGACGCCCAAGCGACGCAGAGCGCTCTTTCGAGACCCTCCCGCTGGAAGGATCTGATCCGCAAGGAAGACTGGTGGGCCGTGTGGCTGGGCCTGGGACTTACCCTCGCGGCCGTGTGGCTGTTCCTCGATGGGTCCAGCATCAAGTGGCTGGCCGTGACCCCGAAGAAGTGGAGTCATCTGGCGGAGGCCGTCACCGACCTGCAGGCCAATGCGGTCCGCTACCTGGCGCTGTTTGCACTATGGGCCGTTCTGCTGGGTGCCGGCGCGAGAGCGCTCGGCTGGAAGCTCGGCCACTTCCTGGGCTCGTTCCTCTTCGTCTATGTCGTATCGGTATTGATCTTCACGCTCGGTCAGTGGACGCAGGCCGACCACTACAACCTCGAGCCTCCGCTGGTCGCGTTGCTGCTGGGCCTGCTGATCGCGAACTTCAACCTGCTGCCACGATGGATGGACGCCGGATTTCGGGTCGAGTACTACGTGAAGACCGGAATCGTCCTCCTGGGGGCGACGCTGCCCTTCACGCTCATCGTCTGGGCGGGCCCCGTCGCCATCATCCAGGCCTCCATCGTTTCGCTGGTCACGTTCGGCGTGATCTTCTTCGTGGCCGGCAAACTCGGGCTCGACCGCCGTCTCGCCGCGACATTGGGTGCTGGCGGAGCGATCTGCGGCGTCTCTGGTGCGATCGCGATCTCCGGCGCCGTGGGCGGGAAGAAGGAGGATGCCCCGGTGGCCATCACCCTGGTGATCTTCTGGGCCATCGTAATGATCTTCGTGTTGCCGATCATCGCGCGGGCCCTTGGGCTGCCGACAGGTGTGGCCGGAGCGTGGATCGGGACATCCGAATTCGCCGATGCGGCGGGTCTCGCCGCCGCCCAGGCTTACGGCGGCTATGCCGGGCATGTTCAGGGCATCACCGGAACCTCCGACGCCGCGCTCAACGCCTTCACGCTCATGAAGGTGATCGGCCGCGACGTGTGGATCGGCATCTGGGCGTTCGTCCTGTCGATCGTCGCAACGACGCGCTGGGAGGGGACCGGGATCGATCGCCGCCCGGACGTCGGCGAGATCTGGCGCCGGTTCCCGAAGTTCGTGCTCGGATTCCTGCTCGCGTCCGTGATCATCACCGCCGTGACGGCCTCGGTGTCGTACGCGGACTTCAAGAAAGCCACTACTCCGGACCTGGTCGGGCCCATCAAGAACTTCCGCACCTGGGCGTTCATCTTCTGCTTCTTCAGCATCGGCCTGACGACGCGCCTGCGAGAGCTCGCGGGCGCCGGGCTGAAGCCGTTCTGGGCCTTCACCGCCGGTGTCGCGGTGAACGTCGCGCTCGGGTACTTCCTGTCAGTGGTGGTGTTCGGATCGTATTGGAGCGGCCTGCAATGAGCCGCTGCCGGACCTGCCGGCATTTCGACAACGCGCCGGATTCGTTCGAGCACGCCTTTCCGGGCCTGACCTCGTTCAGCTCAGGAAACGCCAGTGTGCGCGACGAGGATGGCGTGTGCCGACTGCACGAGCGGCACGTCTCGCAGGACAGCGGGTGCGGCCGCTACGAGCCCGGCGGCCCGAGCAACGCGTACCGCCTCCCCTCAGGCGATTCATAGCGTTTCACGATCGAGGCAACCCCTCTTTCCTTGAGGGTGGCGGCCACTCCGTCGCCCGGCGGCCGCACGGGACGGAAGCGGCCCATGAAGTCGCTGAACGGCCCGCCTCCGTGTCCTGGAAGAAGCACGAGAACGCGTGCATCGTTGCCGTGGACCCGGATCCAGTCAGCGACGACTTGCTCGGCACTTGTGCCCTGTGTGTTCAGCGTCGCGCTGCGTGTCAGGAGGCGATGATCGAGGATTGCAAGGGTGGTCTCATCCGGATCCAGCAGGCCCAGGGATGTGAAACGGGTATCGGCCTGCACCGCCGCGGCGATGCGCGGCAGATTCTGCCACTGGTCAACCGCCGGGAACGCCACGAGAGCCGTCATGCACAACGAGCCGACGTAAGCTCCATACGTCCACCCGATGGTGCGTCTGACGTCGCCCCGACGTTGAGCCTGTGCTGAGAACCGCAATGCGATGACGACAATCGCAACCGCCATCACGGCCACCGCGCTGCCGGCGCGCGCGTCTGCGATCAACACGAATCCGGCGAATACGAGTGCGATACCGGCAACCAGCGCTCGCGTACCCCGCAACGCGAATCGGTCGAGCCGGGTCAGATTGCCCTGAGCCTCGCGCGCCCATAAAGCTATCAGCACGCTCATTCCCAGCATGGCGGGTGCCGCGTATATGTCGCGAGCCGTCGCGGCCAGTGACAGGATCATGAGAAACGGCAGCACTGCGGCGATGGCGAATCGCCACGGCGTGCCGTCCGCGCCTGGAACTCTGGTTCGTGTCCAGGCGCGCTTGATGGCGGCGACGGCGAGCAGAGTCCATGGAAAAAGATAGACCGGCAACTCGAGAAAGTATTTTCCAGCCCAATTGTGGTGTCCCGTCGTGTAGTCGAGAGCCGCCGGGCCGGAAACCTGCGTGAATCGGCCGACCACGTTGTGCCAGAAGAACGCCAGCAGCGCGTCGCGTCCGATGGGAGTCAGCGCCACCGCGTAGACCCACGGGCCGATGATCAGTGCCTGCAGGACGAAGCCGGCGTACAGCTCCCATCTGCGCAGCTCGGCCCATCTTCTCTCCCACGCGATGATCGCAATCAGCGTCAGCGCGGGGACAAGCCACCCCGGAGCGCTCTTGGCCATGAATCCGAGCGCCGCGCCGAGATGCATCGTGGAGTAGCCGACAAGCTTCGCTCTGCCCCGTGCCGACGTGAACCCAACAAACGCGCCCCACAGCGCGATCGCACAGCCCGCGAGCAAACCGGCATCGGGTGCAAGCCACACCGTCACCCGGAACGCGATGAGCGCCGTGCCGGCCAGGAGCGCGCTCAACACGGCGGCGCCGGCTCCGGCCATGGAGTAGGCGAGCGCGCCGACTGCCAGTGCTCCGGCAAGCGCGAACAGAATATTAGGGGCACGAGCCGCAGCGGGTGAGTCACCGAACGCGTCGATGGCGGCCGCGGAGAGCCAATACGACAGGGGCGGCTTTTCCAGGAAGGGAGCGCCTGCGAGCTGCGGCAGCGTGCGATCGCCTTGCAGGCTCATGCGCCAGGCGATATCCGCCTCGCGAGGCTCATCGGGAGTCCAGAGGCCGCGGTGCAGAGTGCCGACGAGCCACAGAGGCGCGAGCGCGACCACTATCGCGACGGGCCATGAATGGACGCGAGATGCAACGAGTGAGACAGATGATCTCATCAGTGGACAGGATTATGCCGGCTCGCGCTGGACTTTGGTCCGGTTCTTTCCGTGGCACGCGAACGATAGTATCCCGTCGTTGAAAAAGGGCTGTACAGTCGATGCTGAACACTACGCGACGGGTCGCCAGCCCTTTCGTCCCATGATCCAAGACGTCAACGATTCCGATCTCGCACCCGTGCGGGCTTTCCTGGAAGCCCACCTCGACTCCTCGCTTTTCCTGCTGTCGAACCTGGCGATGTTCGGTCCGGCCGCCGGCGAGCATCCCAACTCGGGGAATTTTCGTTGCGTGACGGAAGAGGGCCGCGTGGTCGCCGTGTTCTGCCTCACCTGCCGGGGCAATCTGCTGGTGCAGGCCGCGGGCCGTGCGGATCTCGCCGAGGATATTCTCGGCGCCTGCGATGGCGATGCCGTTGCAGTGACCGGCATCGTCGGCGAGTGGCTCACTGCGCAGGCGCTCTGGAACCTGCTGTGCGCGGATCCTCAGTTCGAGCCCAGTCACAGCACGAAGGAGGTGCTGTACGGCCGGCCGCTCAGCGCCGGGGATCTGGGCGACGGGATCGATGCCGCGCCGGGCACCCTCGTTGCCCGCCCGCTGCAGGCGGAGGATTTCGATCGATGGGAGCCCCTGAACACTGCATACCTGGCGGAGCTGAATCTTCCGTGGCAGTCCACGCTGCTGCAGCGGAAGGAGGAGTTCGAGTCGCGGGCCCGTGCGCATCGCTGGTGGGGAGTCTTCGAGGGCGAGCAACTCGTTGCGATTGCAGGCCTGAATGCCATGTATGGCCAACTTGGACAGGTCGGGGGCGTCTACGCCCGCTTCGGGGAGCGGCGCAAGGGGCTCGGGCGCGTCGTCATGCGCGAGCTGATCCGTGACAGTCTGCGCCGGCACCACTTCGAAAGGCTCGTGCTGTTCACGGGTGAGGACAATGTCGGGGCACGGCGCCTCTATGAGAGCCTGGGCTTCGAGGCCGGCGGCGCATTCGCGCTGTTCCTCGGCACCCGCCATCCCAACGCGCGCTCGCAGCAGACGTTCAAGTGGCTCGGGCAGTCAGGTGAGATCTATACGTACGAGATTCATGAGTGGCCCACCCGCCTGAGTCCCGGCCCGGGCAACTACATCCTGACGCGCAGCGCGGGGCCCGGAGACTGGCAGCCGCTCCTCATCGGGGAGAGCGCGGATCTTGCGGACCTGACGGTGCACGAGCGGTTGCGGGGCGGAGCAGGCGCCCCGACCCATGTGCACATCAGGTTGAATTTCAATCCGGCGGCCGTGCGGCGCCGCGAGGTCGGCGATCTGGCGGCGCGGTGGACGCCGCCCGGCCATGAGGCCTACAGCGAGTAGCGCACGACCATCCGAGCCTCGCGCGAGTGATCCGCCGACCAGTGCGAGAACCCCTGGCAGACCTGCTTTGTGTCCGCGCCTTCGGGCCTCTCGACGGGCTTTTCGGCGAAGCGCGCCTGGCCGGACTCCTGGCCAGGCAAGAGGCGGTTCGTGCTCCAGGGCGCATCCGACTCGGCAACGCGCGAGAACAGCTGGATCTCCGTCACGCTGGCTTTGCCAGGGATCGTCGCGCACAGGGTCACGGCACTGGCTTCGGCTTCACTGCACGGCGTCGTGGGCGGAGGAGTCGTATCCGCGGAAACTCCTGGAGGGCTCGTCGTGCCGGGCGGGCTCACCACCAGTGCGGGACGGCAAGGGGAAACGGTGGCCATCACGATGACGCCGTCGGTACCCATCCTGCGTAGCACGTCGGCTTCGATCTCCGCTCGGGCGCCGGCGCGGGTCACTTCGAGCTGGCTGGCGGTTCGGCTGATCTGATCGACCTGGGCGCGCAATTCATGCTCGAGCATGCTCTGTGCCGCTCGCTCGCTCTCGGTGAGCCAACGTGAGAGCGCGAAGCCGGCGACACCAGCTGCGGTCAGCATGACGAACAGCAGCACAACGGGCGCGCGCCCTTTCCGACGGGAGCCGCCGCTCTGCGCCCGCGCGGCCAGCTCTCTGCCCATGGACAGCCGCAGCTGCAGCAGCGACGTCAGGATCGTTGCAGTGGCGGCTATGATCGCGGCGAGAACCGGGTCGGACATCGGTCGCAACGCTAGCATGGAGAGCCAACAGTGCGGCTGGCCCGCGCGCATGCACGCTACGAATCTGCGAACGTCGTCACAATGTCGCGCGGCCGCGACCGGAGCCGAGCCATTCTTCGAGGCGGCGCGCGCTCGCGCCCCGAAGATGCAGGCCGACTTTCGTCCGCCGCCACAGAATGTCTTCAGCGGTGCGCGCGAATTCCTCGTTGCACAGGTATTCCGCTTCGCGGGCGAACAGCTGGGGCACGAGCTCCTCGCCCATGTCGCCGAGACCCGTGGCGTTGCCGATGACCCTTTCGATGCGCGTTCCGTACGCCTGCGCATAGCGTCGCCGCACCGAAGGAGGCAGCCACGGGTAGCGCCTTTCGACCGTTCGGAGAAATACCGCGAAGCTGCCCTCAGGCAGATCGCCTCCGGGAAGAATGGCAGTTCGCGTCCACGGCCCGGAGCGCGCTCCAAGCCGCGATGCCAACATGTCCACGGCACTCTCGGAGAGTTTCCGATACGTGGTGATCTTGCCGCCAAAGACTGACAACAAGGGCGCGGGGTCGTCGTCGAGCTCAAGAACATAGTCGCGGGTGACGCTTGCGGGATCCGTCGCTTCATCATCCAGGAGGGGCCGCACGCCGGAATACGTCCAGGCGACGTCGGCCGGGCCGATCTGCCGCACGAAGTACCGATTGGCGATCTCGCACAGATACGCGATCTCCGCCGCATCGATGCGCACGTGCTGCGGCTCTCCCTGATACTCGACGTCTGTCGTGCCGATGAGGGTGAACTCCCGCTCGTACGGGATGGCGAACACGACGCGGCGGTCCCGATTCTGGAAGATGTACGCGAAGCGGTGCGAGAACAGCTTGGGGACGACGATGTGACTGCCCTTCACGAGCCGCACGCGTCGGGAGGCCTTCACGGGCGAATCATCCTGCACGAAGCGGCTCACCCACGGTCCCGTTGCGTTGACGACGGCCCGAGCCCGGATGATCCGAGTCGTCGCCTCATCGCGCAGCGTCGCCGTCCACGCGCCGTCCTGGGGCTCGATCCGCTCGCAACGCGTTCGAGTGGCGATGGTCGCCCCGTGCGCGAGCGCGTCGAGCGCATTGAGCACGACCAGCCGCGCATCGTCGGTCCAGCCGTCGGAGTACACGAAGCCGCGCCGGAACTGCGGCGACAGGGGCTCACCGGCGATGTGGGCGCGCAGGTCGATTGACGCGGATGCGGCGAGGCGCTTGCGGGGGGCCAGATGGTCGTAGAGGAACAGCCCGGTGCGGATCATCCACATCGGGCGCAAATGCGCGTCGTGCGGCATGACGAAGTGCAGCGGCCGCATGATGTGCGGCGCCGCGTTCAGCAGTACCTCCCGCTCGATGAGCGCCTTGCGCACCAGCGAGAAGTGGAAGTCTTCCAGGTAGCGCAGGCCGCCGTGGATCAGCTTGGTGCTGGCGGAGGAAGTGTGCGCCGCCAGGTCGTCCTTCTCGCACAGCAGAACGGATAGGCCGCGTCCCGCCGCGTCGCGCGCTATGCCGGTGCCATTGATCCCGCCGCCCACGACCAGCAGGTCGTAGAGCTCACGCCAGCCGCTGGACTCTCGGGAGCGCGCCGCGGGCGTAGTAGTCGGGGTAGTCGTCGGTGAGGCCTTTGAATCGGCGGTGGATCCAGAGGTATTGCTCAGGGACATTCCGTACTTGCGCTTCGATCATGTGGTTGAAGCGTGCAGTATCCGCCGACGGGGAATCGCTGGGAAAGTTTTCGAAGGGCGGATGGATCACGGCGTGGTAACCCTGCGATCCGGGCAGCCGCTCGAAGAAATAGGGCAGTACGGTTGCCCCCGTCAGGCGGGCCAGCCGTGAGGTCAGCGTGTTCGTCGCGGCCGGAATGCCGAACATCGGCACCATCTCGGCGCCCTTCTTGCGATAGCACTGGTCCGGCGCATACCACACGCACTCGTTGTTGCGCAGTGCGGAAATCAGCGTTCGGATGTCATCGCGCGCTATTGGATTGCCGCCGTGCTGGCAGCGGCAGCGGCTCAGGAAGCGCGCCAGCACCTCGTTCTTGGTGGGCCGATACAGA
>FTDY01001929.1_pt1 | contig 14112 bp, 8 predicted proteins | sample 1640031 | NCBI WGS metagenome assembly FTDY01 (sample SAMEA3914816, study PRJEB12502) | metagenome | biome: forest; material: soil | place: USA | collected 2011-09-16 | depth 0.3 m
ACCCGACCGAGCATCAACCAGGCAAGACCGGTCCGGTTGGAATATGGCTCGCCGCCCTGTAACGCTTCGGTGATGGCCAACGCCTCGCGTGCATCGGCAGCGGCCTCCTGCAGTTTGCCGTCATCCAGATTGGCCTCAGCACGATCAATCAGTGCCATGGCGGCAGCCGAGGTGGTTTTGTGACCTTCGATGGCGCTGGTGAGGAGGGCACGTGCGTCGGCAGGCTGACCCCGAGACAGGGCGATCTCGGCCTTCGTAAGGCTCAATGTGAGCATGGCGGGGGAACCCGCGGCGTCAGGTCCGAGCAGCGAAGACGCCCGTTCGAGGTATTTTTCAGCGGTCGGCAGATCCCCGAGAGCCCGGTTGACGGAGGCGAGCCCGGTCAGGCAATAGGCGGCGACTGACCCGCTCGCCGCGGCTACGCAGGTCAAATACGCATCCGCGGATTCGCGGTAGCGGCCAAGGCTCTGCAGCGCACGGGCGCGGCTCGCGATCAGATACGGTGGTGGCCGTTCACCCGACTCCTGCTCGGTGACGATCTGCAGCGTCTGATCGTAGAGTTCCAGGGCACGTCTTGGGTTGCCGGAGCCGTCGCTGACGATAGCCCAGTTGTTGCGCATCTCAACGGCGTAAGGGCTGCGCTCCCGACCCGCTTCCGCGAGCTTCGCAAGCGCGCGCTGGTAGTCCTGTTCCGCCGCATCGTTGCGGCCGTTCAGGTGTTCCGCATACCCCAGGTTGCCGAGCAGCTGCGCCACCTCGGTGGCGCGCGCGTGTGGAACCGCCTGCAGGCGTTCCAACGCCTGGCGCGCGTACTTCAATGCAGTGGCGACGTCGTTCACCTCCTCGGCGACGTTGCTGAGATAGCCGAGACACGCGGCGGCCTGTTGCTCGGTAGTGTCCGGATCGCGGGCGACGGCCAGCAGGGATGTCATCGCCTCAGTCGATTTACCGAGCCCCGCCAGCGTAAGGTCGTGATCGCATGTCAGTTTAGCGCGCAAGTTCTGGTCCGAAGTGCCTCGAGTCAGGTCGAGTGCCTCGTGCAGCAGGCGCTCGCTGCGAGCAACGTCCCCCGCGGTGAGGTAGTGGTTGGCGAGCACGTCGAGCACGGCGGCGCGATGATCCGTATTGTCCTTGAACTCCGATGCCGCCAGCGTCTCACTGCGCTCGAGCAGGTTGCCGATGGTGACGGGCCTATCCGACCCCGCCGCATCTCCGATCAGCACGTCCATGAAGTCAGACACCGCTTCACTGCGCGAGGCCAGCTGCAGAGCCTGGTCGCGTTTGACGCTCGCAACGCTCGCCTCGCGCAGTGCGACGGCGGTTGCCGAGAGAACCGCCAGTAATGCAACCGCAGCAACTCCAACCGTCACCTTGTGGCGAGTGACGAATTTCCGCGTCGCATACCAGCGAGTGTCCGGGCGGGCGAGCAGCGGGCGGCCGTCGAGATATCTTTCGATATCCTGGTGGAGAGCATCGACCGTCGCGTAGCGTTCGGTGGGCCGCTTCTTCAGCGCCTTGAGCACGATGGTGTCCAGGTCGCCGGCCAAGAGCGAGCGCAGTTTCCTCGGCGTCGTGCCGCGACTCGCCGCCGCAGAGACATCCGTCGCGCACTGACTGGGGCGTCGCGGCTCATCGGCGACGATGGCGTCCTCGAGTGCGCCGCGTGAAGTACGCTTCGGCCTGTACGGCAGCTCTCCGGTCAGGAGCTCAAACAGCAGCACCCCCAGGGAGTACGTGTCTGAGGCCGTGCCCACCGGTTGGCCGGTGATCTGCTCGGGGGAGGCGTAGTTGGGCGTCATCACCCGGCCGCCGTGCTGCGTGAGCTCGCTCTCCAGTGCCTGACCTTCCACGAGGAGTTTTGCGATCCCGAAGTCGAGCAGTGCCGTCCGCCGTTGTGCCGTGACGAGAATGTTCGAAGGCTTCAGGTCGCGATGGATGATGAGCTGCGTATGGGCGAAGTGCACCGCACTCAGCACTTGCAGAAGGACCCGTGCTCGCTCACGGATCGGCAGCCGGTTCTCATCGCAATACCGGGTCAGCGGCACGCCTTCCACGTATTCCATGGCGAGGTAAGGCTGGCCCGTCGCACTCACGCCGGCATCGTAGAGACGTGCGATGTTCGGATGAGTCAGCGCGGCGAGGATGTCGCGTTCGCGCTCCAGGCGCTGCGCAAACTCCGGGGCGCGCACCCCTGTGTGGGGCAACTTCAGCGCGACGATCCTTTTCATGGAGCCGTCCGCGCGTACTGCTTGCCAGACTGTGCTCATCCCGCCGCGGCCGATCTCACGAATCAGACTGTAGGGGCCGACCGTGTCGCCGTCAGATACTGGGGCGGATTGCGGCTTCGTGGGCGCCTCAGCGGAGAACTTCGGGAGCGTTTCGAGGAAGTCGCTCGTTTCGACCTGTGCCTGCCGCGCCACCATTTGACGCAGTGCCGGCATCAGTCGGGCATGCGAACCGGCCAATCCATCGATCCAACCGGCGCGGGCTTCGGCTGGCAGGTCCAGCATCTGGTCCAGAAGCCGCGACAGCGTCAGGACGTCTTCTTTGGCGAGTGTCACGAAGCGTGCGCCGGCTCTAGGGTTGCAGAGCGACGGAGAGCAGCAGGCGGGCCTTGTCCCAGTCCCGGCGGACGGTCCGCACGGCAATGCCGAGGCTTGCCGCGATCTCCTCGATCGTGAAACCGGCGAAATACCTCATCTCGACCACCTGGACGAGCCGCTGTTCGGACTGGCCGAGCTCCTGGAGCGCTTCTTCGATCCGCAGCAGCTCCTCCGCGTTGACAAAATCATGGTCCGGAATGTCCGTCCCCATCGTAACGAACATGGCACCTGCGCCGCGGCGCTGTGCGAGACGCTCGCGCGCGAAGTCCACGATGACCGAGCGCATCACTCGCGCGGCGTAACCCAGAAAGTGCGCGCGATCTTCGAGGCTGAGACGGCCCACGTTGGCGAGGCGCAGATAGCATTCGTGCACGAGCGAGGTGGTGTTCAGTGCGCCGTCGGGGCTCACTTTGCGCAGCCTCTGCCGGGCCAGACCCCGCAACTCCTCGTATGTGATCGCAAAAACCTCCCCCAGGGCGTGCTGGTCTCCGCCGCGCATGGCCTCCAGCAGCTGTGTCACGTCTCCCATGCTCCGATCTTGCAGCCTGCCGCAAGCTTCCCGCAACTGCCCCGCCAGGCGCCGCATGGCCGCTCTTTGCTCCTGATTCCGTATCTGTGCGGGAAGATCGCTTGCGGTGACAGGACGAGCGGACGCGCGGCGCGCGCAGCCGAGTGGCCGATTCAACGCGGAAATTCCGTATGGCGGAGTACGGGACACCAAAACGGATCAACCGGGGATGGGAACATAATATGTCCGCTTCGCACACGTACGCTCGCCTTGGCGGCATGGCCGCGGCGAGCGTTCTGACACTGACCCTGGCTGCCAGCTCCTTGGCGGCGAATCTCGAGCAGGCCCAGACGGAAAGGTTTGGCGCCAGGGCGCGAGACCCCGGGCCGCGGGCCAATCCGGCCACCGCAATTCCACAGCCGGTTCCCGGCCTCGATCAGAATGAGACCGCGCTGTTCATCGAGAGCCTGCTGCGCGTTTCCGAGCTGGAAGGCACCTGTGACACCTGTGCACAGCAGCCGCAGAACCAGCTGCCGAGCGATCCGGACCCGAACAATCCCCTTTCGCCGCTCGGACTGGTCAACTCCGCCGGCATGGGACCGGTGTTCAACGCCGACCAATGTTTCATCTGCCACTCTCAGCCCCAGATCGGTGGCAGCTCGCCCAAGGTCAATCCCGCGCGACTGATTGCGCATCGGCTCGGGGGAACCAACGTCGTGCCGTCATTCGAGGTGGACAACGGGGCGTTCCGGGAAACACGCTTCAAGTTCAAGGCGGACGGGAGTCGTGACGGCGGCGTGCACAGCCTGTTCACCGTCCAGGGACGATCGGATGCGCCCGAGTGCACGCTAGCGCAGCCGGATTACACCACCGAAATGGCGCGCCGCAATGTCGCCTTTCGCATTCCACTGCAGCTCTTCGGTCTCGGCCTCATCGAGTCCATCCAGGACAAGGCGATCCTGGCGAACATGAACTCACACCGCGAGGCGAAGCTCGAGCTGGGCATCGGCGGGCACCCGAACATCGTCCCGAACAATGGCACGATCAGCCGCTTCGGCTGGAAGGCGCAGAACGGTTCCATCACCACCTTCGCCGGCGAGGCCTACAACGTCGAGATGGGCATCAGCAACGATCTGTTTCCGACGTCGCGCAGCGAAGTGGACGGCTGCAACGTCGCATACGCGCCGTTCGACGTGCCACGCACGAGCACGGAGCTGTACAACGATCCGCTGAAGATCCTGCCGGCATGGCTCATGTTCACGGAGTTCATGCGCTTCGTCGACGCGCCGCAGCCTGCGCCCTTCTCTGCGAGCGCGCAGCGCGGCCAACAGTTGTTCTCGGATGTGGGTTGCGCGCTGTGCCATACGCCTGCGTTCAAGACCCGCGGTGTGGCGAACCCGCAGGTTCCGTCGCAGGAAATCGGGCCGCACGTGGTCGCACTGCGTGGCAAGACCGTGAACCTGTTTTCCGATCTTTTGGTGCATCACATGGGCGCCACTCTTGCGGACAACGTTTCGCAGGGAAACGCAGGTCCGGACGAGTTCAGGACCACGCCGCTGTGGGGCCTCGGGCAGCGCCTGTTCTTCCTGCATGACGGGCGCACGAGCGATCTGCTGGTTGCGATCCGCGATCATCGCTCCGCGGCGCACTCCGAGGGCGGGGACAATCCGGCCCGCGACGCGCAATCCGGCAGTTATGGTCCGTCGGAGGCTAACGCCGTGGTCGCACGCTTCGAGGAGCTTACGGAGCTGGACAAGCAGGCGATCCTGAACTTCCTGCGTGCCCTGTGAGTTTTGCACCGCAACGGGCCGTTCCGGCGGCCCTTTCCCTGGCCGTGATGTTCGCGTTGTGTGCTGCGGGCCTGCTCGACGAAGCGTTTGCAACCGGCGATCCTTTCGTCGGCACGTGGGCCATGAACCTGCAGCGTTCGCGCTACGAGTCCGGAGATCTGCCGCGGCAAATGCTGATCGTCATGAGTCCAGCCGAGCGGGGCATCCACTATCGATCGCAGACGACCCTCAGCAATGGGAACCGCGTGTCATCCGAGTACACCGCCGAATACGACAGTGGACTTGCAATGGTGGTGGGAAACGCCGGCATCCTGGCGCCCGTTTCGTTGCGGCGCCTCGATGAGCGCACCGTGGAGTGCTCATATATGAGCGGCATACGAGTCGTCGCCACGAGCCGACGAGTCGTCTCCGACGACGGGACGACCCTGACCATCAGCACCGTCTCCAAGGCAAGAGACGGCACGACGGGCACCAACCTGGCCGTGTTCGACAGGGTGAACTAGCTCGCTGAAGGGGGCCGCGAAATCCTTGCAGCGCGGCGCGAAGCGGCCAAGGTCGAGGCTGCAGATCAGACGGGCTTCTCCCAGAGCTCAAATTGCTCCAACCAGACGCACCGTCCACATATCGCCGACATCCTGGCGCGACTAGCGCAGCCAGGAGCCCGGTTCGACGACGCGGCTCGGCTGTTGGGAGCGAGTCTTCCCGAGACGATCCGCGCCGCTGGCGGCGCAGGGTCTGTGGCTAACGGAGATGAGTGAGTTCCGACGCGACCGGCGCTTCAAACGGTTCGCCACACGCATCGGCCTCACGGAGTACTGGAATCGCTTCGGCTCGCCAGACGAAGGGTGACGCGGACTGGTTGCCATTCCCGGCGCCGCCCGGTGTCTGGCGATAGGATGGCTGAGCCGGGCGAGCGACCTACGGGTTCGCTCAGCGTGGTGGCGCTCGGATCGAAACATGGCCAGAATGCAGACTTGGAAAACGCAACACCGCCGGTGGCCACCAAGAAGAAGGAGCGGCCGTGATCGCATTCAGCCGAATGGGTTACGCCACTCGCCCGGCGAAGATCGACCGGCGTCGCTTTCTGAGTGGGGCTGCCCTCGCCGCCGCCGCCCTGCCGGCGGGCCGACTATGGGCGGATGCCTCAAGCGGCGGAGCGGTTCCCGACAGCCTCACGGCAGTCGACGGTTCGGGCAAGGCGATCACGCTGACCGCCCACGACATCAAGGACTTCCGAGCGAGTTTACGGGGCCAGCTGCTGCTTGCGCAGGACTCGGCCTATGATCAGGCGCGCAGAGTCTGGAACGGTGCCTTCGATCGTCGTCCGGCACTGATTGCACGGTGCGCGAGTACCGCCGACGTCGTCCAGGCGGTCCAATTTGGCCGCTCGCATTCATTACTCACGGCGGTAAAGGGCGGAGGCCACAGCCTCTCTGGGCAATCCACCTGCGATGGCGGATTGATGATCGATCTGTCGCTCATGAAAGGCATTCAAGTCGACCGGGCCCTGCGCGTAGCCAAGGTCGAGCCGGGGGTCCTTCTGGGTGAGCTGGATGCCAGGAATCAGGCATTCGGACTGGTAACCCCGCTCGGCACGGCGGCCGACACCGGCATCGCCGGGCTCACCCTCGGGGGAGGCCAGGGGCGGTTGATGCGCAAGCTGGGACTCTCCTGCGACAACGTTCGTGCGTTTCAGATCGTGACCGCGAATGGCAAGGTCCTGTCTGTCAGCGCACAGGAGAATTCAGACCTCTTTTGGGCCCTGCGGGGCGGCGGTGGCAACTTCGGCATCGTGACACGCTTCGACTACCAGCTGCACCCGCTGACTCATCCGGTGCTGGCCGGCGGCAGGGTGTATCCGTTCAGCCAGGTGCGTACCGTGCTCACCGCGTTCGGGGAGCTTGCCAGTCGGGCGCCAGAGGAGTTATTCCTCGCCGCCGAGATCATGAACATTCCTCCGGGAGACCGAATTCCGGAGGGACGATACGTCAGTATCGAGCCCGTCTACAGCGGCAAGCTGAGTGAGGGTGAACGGCTCATTGCACCGCTGGCAAAGCTGGGCAAGCCTGTCATGGACAGTATTGGCGCGATGAGCTACGTCGAGGCGCAGAACGGTCCCACGGGAGGTAGCCCGCCGGCTCTTCCTCCAGGATTGGGCGTCTATATCAAGACTGGGTTCCTCACCGGGCTACCGGACAATCTGATCGCAGAGATGATCCACACGTTCAACAACGGGCCGCAGTGGCTCGACAGCATTGGTTGTCTGACACTTGGGGGCTCCGTGGCACGAGTGAAGCCGGATGCGACCGCGTATTGGAATCGCGCGGCACCGTTGGACCTGCTCCTATCGGGGGTTTGGTCGGATCACTCTGAGGATGCGCACAACGCGCTGGTTTTGCGCGACCTGTGGAAAGCATTCGAGCCTTACACGAAGGGCTACTACGTCAACACTGAGCCCTCGGCCGACGAGCTGCGTCTGCGCGCCACCTACGGCGACAACTACGCGCGTCTCGTACAGCTGAAGAACAAATACGATCCCACCAATCTGTTTCGGCTGAACGCCAACATCAAGCCGACTGCACCCGCCTGAGAAGAGCCCATAGCCAAGGCCGATTGGCGCCGCCTGCTACTGCCTGGTTGCAACCAGAAACTCAGTAGTCCAACCCTTTGATGAGATTCTGGTTCGGGACAATCTCGAAGCGCTCGGGATTGGCGCGCACCAGTGAGTCGGCATAGCTATTGTTGACCGTTCCGCGCTCGGACGAATCGTTGTCGCGGACCACCGAGTGGTCCAGCGTATAGTCTTGAAAAGCCTTGCTGGAGCGGTCGATGTCATCCATGTGCGAGTTGAAGGCGCCGCTGTTTTGATCGATCGCGTTCATGTGATTGTTGAAGGCCGCGCTGCTCGCCTCACGCCTCTGGTCAGCCGCGTGGGCCTGCGCGGTGGAGGCCGCGCCGACAGCATGAATGTTGTCGATGACAGCCGCGGTTTCCCGCTGAATGACCGCATGGTCCACGCTGAAACTGTGGACCATCGCCATGATTGTGGCGTTGACATCCTCGAAGACGTTCTCGGGAGCGTTGGAGCCATTCAGGGTGAGCGCCCAGGTTGGGCTGTTGCCGATGTGCATCTCGCCGATGCGGGCGCTCGCCTTGCGCGGCCCCTTGCCATCGTGGAGGTCCATCTCGAACAGTGCCTGGATCACCTGCTGTTCCTGCTGGTTGGAAGCAAGGCGCTGCGAACTGGAGAGCCTGAAGGAGGCTGCCGGCAGCCCCTTGTTCTGGCGCATCTGGTTGATGACACAGGTGTAGGCCTGGAAGACCTCGCCACCATAAGGGCAAACGACGGGGCGATAACCACCGCCATTCCCACCGTAGGGCATCTGCTGACTGCGCATGCTCCCCGGATCCCGGATGCCTTGGTAAATGAGGCCGAGGCTGATCATCTCCCCGTTAGGGCCCTCGGCCGTCAGCATGCCGCCAGAAACGGCAGTGATCCGCCAGCCGGCGGCCAGTCCGATCCCTGCGCTATGGTCTCCGCCGGAAGTCATGCGAAGCGGCTGAGGCGCAGAAGAGCGAACGGGCGTCTCAGGCGTGCTGCGACTGACGGGTTTTTCAGATGACCCTGCGTTCGTGTGCATCGCCTCGTTCAATGCCCGCAACATCACAGGCTCTGTCTTGCTGAAGCGTGCTGGGTCGTCATAGAGCACCGCCGCGGTGGGCGTGGCGCCTCTGGGCATGTTGACGATGACCAGCCCTGCTATGGGCTTGTTGGCCTGGTTCTTCGCGGTCAGAGTGAAGAAGGTGGCAACAGAGTCACCGCCCCGCGACTGGAAAAACTTGCCAATCTGCGGTCGGTCCCCGAAATGCCCGTGAACCTGACGCAACATGAATACCACCGCGTTCGAGAGCGAGGACTGCCCGGTGAGCGTGCCATAGACAACCTGGCCGCCGCCGGGATTGTCGATCGTGTGCAGCCCGCCTCCCGATTGGGTTTGGGACGGTGCGGTCCCGTGGGAACCGCTCTGCGCGTATGCGAGGCAGGCCAACCCTGCTATTGCCGTGACGGCCGCGAGCGGACCCAATGATTTGAATGGGATACGGGGCATTGCAGCTCCTTGAAGGTAAACGACAATACCACGTTGATATTTTGGCAATGATGGCGGCATGGACTGCTCCGCCGGCTGCAGTGCCAAGACGGTCCATCGTCCCGTCAAATGGCTAGGTGATGTCGGTGACGGCAGGGCGCGTGTATCGGCATCGCTTCAGGCGGCTCGCCATCCACCGACGCCCGCCAGGCCAGTGGTCAAGCCGTCGTTGGTTTTCCGCAGGCGGACCGACCCCTCCTGACATCCCATGTTGCGGCGTCATGTGACTTTGCCGGAACTTTTAACCGCGCAGGCAATTGTGTTCTCGCGCTGAACTCGAGCACACCACAGATCCTGACATCGGCAACGAATAACGCTAGGGGATGGCACGCTCATGAGGACAAAACCGCTCCGCTACTCGACTCTGTGGCCGCTGGCTGTACTCCTGTGCAGCGGCGCCGGCGCACGTGCCCAGAACGCCCTGCTGTTTGTTGAGCCCGCGGACGGCACCTTCGACGGGTTCGCCAACTTCGGCACCGCTGCGGCGATCTCCGGCCGCACCGCGGTCGTGAGCGCGCCAAACATCGCGCCGCCGGACCTTTCTGGCAGCGCCAGCCCGACCTATCCGTATCAGGGTGTCGTCAACATCTACGGCAGCGACGCCGCTCATACGGCCTGGGTGCTCACAGGCATTCTCCACGCCGACGATTTCTCCGATTCCGACCGGTACTTCGGAACTGGCCTGGCACTGGATGGCAAGCGGCTGATCGTCAGCAGCGCCGGCTCAGTCTTCATCTATGAAAAACAGCGGCAAGCCTATGTCCTGCAGGACAAGCTCTCCGTGGCGCCCGACCCAAGCGCCCCGCTCATCTACGACGACGGCGTTCTGGCATTCCGCGTGCACGACCCCGACGCAGGCCTGGAGGTACTGGTCTACAGAGTCAACGAGCGCGGCAAAGCGCATCTGGTCTCCACACTCACGACACCGGACCCTGCCAATCCATCTGCGCTGAATGGCGGCCTGTCGTACGATGCCAGCGACCAGAGCTTTGCAATCGGCAGTGAGACTGCCGATACGCTGGGCAGGGTTTATTTCTATTCCCTGCGAGGTGGGGAATGGGTTCTCAAGGATTCCCTTGCGGCTCCCAGCACGGCAGCCGATGGGTTCGGAGCGGCGGTCGCGCTGTGGAAGCACAAGCTCGTGGTCGGCGCTCCGGCGGAAGACTCGACCTACGATCCCAACTTCAATTCGACGCTGTACGCCGGCGCCGTCTACGTCTACGTCTACGAGCAGAGAAACGGCCGCTGGGTACTGAGGCAGAGAATTGCAACGGACGACCCGACCTCGCCGGTCGCCGGCCTGGTCGGTTTCGGCAGCCAGATCGCCACTAACGGCCGATATGTCTGGATCACTGCTCCGGATGCCAACGACCACAACTTCAGCACACGTCCCGCAAACTATTCGACCCTGTTCCGCTGGGACGAGCGCGAGCTGACGATCACGCTGCCGCGGGCGTACTTTGCCAACGTTGGCGGACTGGACATGTCAAGACGCTACGTGCTCCAGGCAGATGGGGATCCCATCTACGGAGAGACTGCCCAGATACTGGACCTCAGACTGTTCGAGAGCAGCCAGACGCCGAACTCCGCTGACGATCCCGATACAGGCGACTGAAGGCAGCGGTCGGGCATGATCCGGCCCGTGTGCGCATTCAAGGTCAGCAGAAGCAGAAAAACCTGCCCCACGCCTATCCCCACGCCCATCCCGACGACAGCTGCAAACCCTGCGAGACACTAACACCCGGGGGCGGGGAACGGCCGCAAGCAGGATCACTTCCCGTCGAGTCGGGAATCTCTCCCTTGGGCTTGCGCGAGGCTCGGGACGGTTTCCCGAGCATTCCGGGAATTTATCCCTTGCGCGCTGGGGATCCACCCACCGGCCGGGAAACCTGGCGCAATCGTGGACACGCGACGGCAGCATTCAGCGCCTGCAGCCGGAAGCGGTGTAAGGTGTGAGGATAAGCGGTTTCAAGATTGGCTTCGTGCCGCGGATCGCGGCCATTGGAGAAATGCTGATGGGCGGATTCAGACGTGCATCGTGTGCGAGCCTTGCGGGGATGCTGGCATTGGCGAGCTTCGCCGGCGTGGCTTCCACGGCTCGAGGAGCTGCGGGATACGACATCTTCGTCTCGAATGAGCGCTCGGGAGACGTGACGATCATCGACGGCAGCCACTTCAACGTGATCGCTACCATTCCTGTCGGCAAGCGCCCGCGTGGAATTCATACGAGTCCGGACGGCAAGAAGGTTTATGTGGCGCTCAGCGGCTCTCCGATCGAGGGGCCGCCGCCCCTGGACGCCCAGGGCAATCCGATCCTCAAGAAGAACCAGAAAGATGACGATGACGAGGCTGATGACGCCAAGGCAGACAAGTCGGCCGATGGGATCGGGGTCGTGGACGTGGCGAGCCGCAAAGTGGTCGGCAGGATTTCGGCGGGTTCCGATCCGGAGGAGTTTGCCATGAGCCGGGACGGGAGCTGGATCTACGTCTCCAATGAGGACACCAGGACCGTCAGCGCGATCAATGTTGCGAGCGGGAAAGTCGCCAACATCGTACCCGTAGGCGGTGAGCCCGAAGGCGTCGGCGTCACCCCCGACGGCAAGGAGATCTACGTCACGTGCGAGACCGGCGGCGAGATCTTCGCTATCGACACGAAGAGCTACAGGGTCGTTGGGCACTTCACGGTGCCGGTCCGGCCTCGCAGCGTGGACTTCCTGCCCGACGGCACGTTCGGGTTCATCCCGTCCGAGTCGTTCGGCAAGTTGAATGTGATCGACACCACGGCCCACAAGGCTGTCAAAGTCATCGACTTGCCGGCCGGCTCGCGACCGATGAAGGTCCGAGTCTCACCGGACGGCGGCAAGGTCTACGTGAGCGACGGTCGTGCCGGCTCGGTCTCCGTGCTGGACGCGCACAGTTATGCCGTGCTCGGCACGATCAAGGTCGGCAAGCGTCCATGGGGAATCATTCTGTCGCCGGATGGGAAGTACCTGTTCTCGGCGAACGGACCGTCGAATGACGTCTCCGTGGTCGATCTGGCGTCGAACAAGGAGATCTCGAGGATCAAGGCCGGCGACAGCCCCTGGGGATTGACGATCGTTCCGACAGTTCACTGACCGAGAACGAACACTCCCTGAGCGACGACGCTGCGTGTGTACCCGTCCTTGAACGCTCGGGCACGCACGATCGTCGTCGCCGAGACATCGATCGGCTGCTCGTAACGCGGATCGGACGCCGTGGGCGTGCTCCCATCGAGTGTGTAGTGGATATCCGTGCCCGGCTCACCGTCGCTCAATGTGAGCTTGAGCGCCGCGCTGTATGTGCCGCTCTCGGGTGTCATCTGCGGGGGCGGCACGACCTGCCGACCCGGCAAGCTCCCGATCCACTGCCGCAGCAAGGACACACCCTCGGGATCGATGGTCTCGCGTGCCAGCGGGGGCATGCGGATGTCCCCCACGGTGTTGACGCGCAGAAACGCGATCGAGCGCCACACGTCGTTCGGCACGATCACCCGCGAGCGGTCGATCCGTTCATCGATCAACACCGGTCCGTTGATCAGGCCTTGCTTTTCGAGCGGCGTGTCGTAGCGGGCATCGAAGTTGGCGACCGTTCCGCCGGGACGGTGGCAGTGGGAACAATTGGCATCCAGGTACGAGCGGGCTCGATCCTCGATGCTGCGACTGGAGTCATCGAGCAGTGCCAGGCTGGGAAGCCTCGACAAATCGGCCTCGTTGAGCCGGGTCGTGAACAAGCCGAGGTGATTCCAGGCGCGCAACTGATTGTCCATGACGCCGGATGGATAGGTCACGTCGCGATTCATCTGCCGCGTCTTCAGCCCGAGCACGCCGTGGGCCTGTGTGTTGTGGCACTGCAGGCAATCCTTGCGGCTGGGGTAGTACCAGGTCTGATACCGCGTCGCGCCGTCCTGGGTGCGGATGGGAATCTTCTCGGAGAGGCTCGAGCTGAGCAGATCCGCGTCGCTGTTGTCCGCTCTCCACTTGTACACCACGCCGTACACGCCGCCGGAGCTGTCTCGCACCAGCAGCCTCGTCTCGAGCCTGCGCTGAACAGACGGATTGCCGTCATCGACGGGCAACTCGAACGTCTTGACGAACACGACTCCGTTGGGGAAGGTCCACTCGCCCGTGGCAGCGAATCTGATCTGCGCGTTCGGCACAGCGACCCAGCGAAGCTTGTTCGCGTGATCCGACCAGAACGGCACGCGAATCTCATACGGAATCAGCCCATCACTGGGCCTCAGGGTGCGCGTGTCCTTGAATGCGCCAGTCTGCGAGAGCAGCGCAGGAATGCGGCCGCTCGCATCCTGCGGCATGCGCAGGTATGCCTTGGGCGCGGCGCGGCTATCGAGGCCGTAGGGGGCGGATTTTCCTTGACCGTCCGCCTGGACGGCCACCGCTGCCGCCAATCCGACGGTGCATGCGGCCAGGACCTGCATTTTGCGGAAATGGGGCTTGTGTCGGCCAGCACCATCCGCGGGTCGGGTGACACCTTCTCTCGAACTCACCGGGCAACGATACCATTGGCGTTGGCCGGCGCGCTTCTCGATCTCGAGAACGGCGAACCGCGAACCGCGAACCGCGAACCGCGAACCGCGAACCGCGAACCGCGAACCGCGGGATCATGCGAATTGCAAGAAGTCTCGAGTGCAGCAGTTGGCTCCCGGTCTGCCGTCAATCCGCGGGGGCTGATCAGGCAATTCACGGGGTGAACGCGCCTCTTGCGCAGATCGGGATACTTTCTATTTATAATCAATCACTTGCATCACACATGGGCGCGCCGAATTCTTCGGCAGGGCACCATCTGCCCGCAGCGCAGCCTGCCGGTGAGGTGTCGTGTGGGTAGGCACCTTGCGTAGCTTATGCTGCGAGGCGCAAGGCTGCCCCAGGGCGGCTCCGGGGGCATCCGCAAAATGGCTCAAGTGAACCAGACCGAACGTCACGCGCTATTCAACTACGAGAATGGGCTGCTCATCCTGTTGGGCGTCTCGTTCGGCTTCGCGTTCTTCGATCGCAACTCCGCGAGCGTCCTGATCCCCTACATGG
>FTDY01001468.1_pt1 | contig 14044 bp, 11 predicted proteins | sample 1640031 | NCBI WGS metagenome assembly FTDY01 (sample SAMEA3914816, study PRJEB12502) | metagenome | biome: forest; material: soil | place: USA | collected 2011-09-16 | depth 0.3 m
GATCGATATCGGCGGCGTGGAGACCGCTTTCCGGGACGCCCTGTCCGCGACCTGGAGCGCAGAGGTCGAGAACGACGGCTTCAACCGGCTGCTGCTCGCAGCGGGCCTGCTCGTCCGCGAGATCGTGATCCTGCGCGCGTATTGCCGCTACCTGCTCCAGACGGGCGTTCCGTTCAGTCAGGTCTACATGGAACGCACGCTGAGTGCGAATCCTCTGGTCGCCCGAAATCTCGTGAAGCTGTTCGAGGCACGGTTCGATCCCGCCGTGGCGCGCACGGGACGCGCGGCCGAGCGCGCTGCCGACAAGCTCAAGGAGTTGCTGCGCGGGGGCCTCGACGCCGTCGTGAGCCTCGACGAAGACCGCATTCTGCGTGCGTACCTCACTCTGGTCGAGGCAACGCTGCGGACCAATTTCTACCAGCAGGACGCCGCGGGAAAGCCGAAAGGCTACGTTTCGTTCAAGCTCGACCCGGCGAAGATCCCCGATCTGCCGCTGCCGCGGCCGAAGTTCGAGATCTTCGTCTACAGCCCGCGTGTAGAGGGCGTGCACCTGCGCATGGGTTATGTCGCTCGCGGCGGCATCCGCTGGTCCGACCGGCGGGAGGACTTCCGTACTGAAGTGCTGGGCCTGATGAAGGCCCAGAACGTGAAGAACACCCTTATCGTTCCGGTAGGCGCCAAAGGCGGCTTCGTTGCCAAGCGCCTGCCCGCCGGCCCGCGCGAGGAGGTCCAGGCCGAGGTCATCGCCTGTTATCAGACGTTCATCCGAGGATTGCTCGACATCACGGACAACATCGTGTCCGGCCGTACGGTGCCGCAGCCCAGGATCATCCGGCGCGACCCCGACGATGTCTACCTCGTCGTCGCCGCCGACAAGGGAACCGCGACGTTCTCGGATATCGCCAATGCGATCTCCGCCGAATACCAGTACTGGCTCGGCGATGCGTTCGCCTCGGGCGGCTCCGCGGGATATGACCACAAGGCCATGGGCATCACCGCACGCGGCGCATGGGAGTGCGTCAAGCGGCACTTCCGCGAAATCGGCATCGACATCCAGAAGACCGCCTTCACAGCCGCGGGCATCGGCGACATGTCGGGCGATGTGTTCGGCAACGGCATGCTCCTTTCCCCTCAGACGCGGCTGCAGGCCGCGTTCGACCACCGGCACATCTTCCTGGACCCCGCACCCGATGTGCAGGCGAGTCTCAAGGAACGTCACCGCCTGTTCGCGCTTCCCCGCTCCAGCTGGGACGACTACGACCGCAAGGTCATCTCGCGCGGCGGGGGAGTGTTTCCGCGGACCGCGAAGTCGATTCCCCTCTCGCCGGAAGCCCGCGCGATCCTCGGGCTCGAGACGGCGGCGGCGCCTCCCAACGACATCATCCGCGCGATTCTGCGCATGCCCGTCGACCTGCTATGGAACGGAGGGATCGGCACGTACGTCAAGGCAGCGACCGAATCGAGCGCGGAAGCCGGGGATCGGGCCAACGATGCCGTGCGCGTCAATGGCGTCGAGATCAGGGCCAAGGTGGTCGGCGAAGGCGGCAACCTCGGCATGACGCAGCGCGGCCGCGTCGAGTATGCGTTGGCCGGAGGACGGCTGAACACCGACTTCATCGACAACTCCGCCGGCGTGAACACCTCCGATGTGGAGGTCAACATCAAGATCCTGCTGAATCCGCTCGTGGCGGCCGGCAAGCTCACCCGCGGCGAGCGCAACCAGCTCCTCGCTCGCATGACCAGCGAGGTGGCGGTGCTGGTCCTGCGCAACAATTACCTGCAGGGGCAGGCGATCAGCACTCTGGAACTGCAGGCCAAGGCGCGCCTGCCCGAGTACCAGAACCTGATTCACGTGCTCGAGCGGTCGGGCGAGCTCAACCGGGCGCTGGAGTTCCTGCCCGCCGAGGATGAGATTGCCGAACGTCGCAAGAGAGGCACGGGGCTGACGCGTCCGGAACTGGCTGTCCTGCTCGCATACAGCAAGCTATGGCTCAACAACCATCTGCTGGCCTCGGATGTGCCGGAAGACCCTTACCTGTCGTCCGAGCTGGCGCGCTACTTCCCCGGGCCGGTGCAGGAGCGCTTCGGGCGCGCCATCAAGCAACACAGGCTGCGCCGGGAAATCATCGCCACGGCCACGACCAACAGTCTCGTCAACCGGATGGGCCCGACGTTCGTGCCGCGCGCGCAGGAGGAGACGGGCGCCGAGCCTGCCCAGATCGCTCGCGCCTACACGGCGGCGCGCGAGATCTTCGACATGCGCAAGGTCTGGGCGCAGATCGAAGCCCTCGACACCCGCGTACCGGCCAAAGTGCAGTATGCGATGCAGTTCCAGACGAGCCGGCTGCTGCGGCACATGACGTACTGGCTGCTCCTGCATCGAAAGTCGGATCTGCAGGTCGACAAGGCCGTCGCGGAATTCCGCAAGGGCGTGCGCCAGCTCGAGGCCGAGACTGCGCACCTGTTGCCCGGGAGCGAGCGCGAGCGCTTCGAGAAGACGAAGCAGGCGCACACCGAAGCCGGCGTGCCGCCAGAGCTGGCCGCGCGGATCGCGAGCCTCGAATCGCACAACGCGTCGCTGGACATCGTCGACTTGGCCAGCGCGCACGATGCCGGGGTAGCCGAGGCCGCGAGGATTTATTTCGACCTCGGCATGCGGATCGGACTGGACTGGCTGCGGGAGCAGGTCGAACAGCTTCCGGTCGAGGGGCCCTGGCAGGCGGTTGCGCGCATGGGGCTGCGCGACAGCGCCCTGCGGATCCACAGGCGCCTCACCGAAAAGATCCTCTCCGGCAAGGCTGAGGGCTCCGGGCATGCGCGCGTCACCGCCTGGCTGGAGGCAGCGGGCGAGGAACTTGCGCATTGGCAGCGCATGCTGACCGACATGCGTGCGGCGGGAGCCTCGGACTTCGCCACCCTGTCGGTCGGCATCGACTCGATGCGCAAGCTCGCCGAATAGTACGCTCATGATGTTGCGCGCAGAGAATGAGGACTTCATGCCCGGCAAGCTGATCCTGCTGCGACACGGCCAGAGCATCTGGAACGTGGAGAACCTGTTCACCGGCTGGACCGACGTCGACCTGTCCGAGCAGGGGCGGCGGGAGGCGGCGCAGTCCGGACGCGAGCTGCTGAAAGAGCACCTCGCCATCGACATCGCCTTCACTTCGGTGTTGAAAAGGGCCATCCGCACGCTGTGGCTGGCGCTGGATGAGATGGACCGCATGTGGATACCGGTCGAGCGCTCGTGGCGCCTCAACGAGCGGCACTACGGCGCCCTCCAGGGCCTCAACAAGGCGCAGACCGTCGAGCAGCATGGCGAGGCGCAGGTGAAGATATGGCGCCGCAGCTACGACATCCCTCCTCCGGCGCTCGCGACGGACGATCAACGTCATCCCCGCTTCGATCCACGTTATGCGGGCGTTGACCCCGCTGAGCTGCCGGCGACGGAGTCGCTCAAGGAGACGCTCGCGCGGGTGCTGCCGTTCTGGCACAGCCGGATCGCGCCCGAGCTGCGCTCGGGACGCAATGTGCTGGTCGCGGCCCATGGCAACAGCCTGCGCGCCATGGTCAAGATGCTGGATAGCGTCTCCGAGCGGGAGATTGTCGAGCTGAACATTCCTACGGGAGTGCCGCTCCTGTATGAGCTTGACCGGGAGCTGCGGCCCCTGGGAAGCCGCTACCTCGGAGATCCGGCCGCCATCGCGGCAGCCGCAGAAGCGGTACGGCGACAGACTGAAAAGAAGTAAGGGCCGAGGCAGTGAGCTTCGCGCGCTACGCAGTCCAGCCGTCGTAGCGCCCGCGATTCTGCGTCGCGACGGCGGTGAGATGCGCCGTCATCTCCTGGATCATCGGTACGATCAGCCGCATGGTCTTCGTCGCATGCAGGCTGAAGTGCAGCTCCGGATCGTTCTCCACAGGCCGCACGTCCACTTCGAACCCCTCGCCCTCCAGCTGTGTGCGAACCGCACCGCAGGCGGCCTCATCCGGGAGCGCGAGAAAGAAGTCTACGGGATAGTCGTTGAAGGGCGCGTACCCCTTGGAGCGCAGCTGCGCCACGAGCTTCTCGTCCCAACTCTCCGAGCGCGAGCGCGCCACCTTGCGCAGGTTGAAGAAGATGCGCCCGGCGATCAGCACGCCGGCGGCCGCGAAAGCGATGACGACCCAGGTCATTACCTACCGGGCTCTATTCGTCGGGCGCGATGGTGACGCGCAATCCATCGAGGCCGGGAGTGAACTCGATCTGGCAGGACAGCCGGGAGTTCGCCTCGTGGTGCGAAAGCTCCGCGAGCAGCTCGCGCTCATCCGACATCGGCGCCGGCACCTTCGCCTGCCAGTCGGGGTCGACATAGACATGGCATGTGGCGCACGAGCACATGCCGCCGCAGATCGCGGCAACCCCGTAATCCAGCTCCCGGAGCGTCTCCATGACCTTGAGTCCGGTCTTCGCATCAACACTGTGCTCGACCCCGTCACGGTCGACGACCCGCAGTAACGCCATGAATATGAACCTGCATAGATACCCCCCAACGGGGGGACCGATTGTGCCGATTCGAGGGCTCTGACGCCAGCCGCAGCTAAGGAACGCCCCGGGCCACGGCCTCCGCCAGCCGCCCTTCGGCCGCGATCTCCGCGGCGGCAGGTTGAATCCGCATGCGCCGCTCCCGGTACCAGAACCAGGTATGCAGGTCGAACAGCCAGACGGCCGCGGCGAGCTGCCGCCGCGTCACCTGTCCGAGGCCCGACCGCTCCAGCAGCACGGTCGCATGCGCGCGCGCAGGCTCGAAGTAGGACAGGACGCAGGCGATGTCCAGCAGCGGATCGTTGACGACCGCGCACTCCCAATCGATGAGCCTCAAGCCATGCGGGCCCGATATCAGATTCGAGCCGTGCAGGTCATGGTGAAGAATGGCTGCCGGGCGCTCCGGCGCGCCCGACAACAGCCACGCGGCGGCAGCCCGTTCCACATATTCTGCCGGGGGCACCTCGCCGGGCGCTGGCGCCAGTTCCAGGCGCCTCGCATACGCATCGAGCGCTCCGAGCAGATCGACTCGTCCGGCCTGTGGGATTGCAATCGCATGCAGCCTGCGGAGCGTGTCGCCGAGGGTCGCCAGCGAATCGGCTCGAGCAAAGCTTGCATCGGTCCACGCCGTGCCTTCGACGAACTCCGTGATGAGCCAGCCGTCACCAGGATCCGCAGCGACGATACGCGGTGCGAGGCCCGCAGCGGCGGCAAGCCCGTGAAGCACGCGCTCAACGCTGCGGTCGGAAGCAAGCCAGGCATCAGGGCCCGGGCTGAAGCGCAATACGAACCGCCCGCTGGCCGTCCGCACGCGGTAGGTTCGATTGACGCTGCCCCCCGGGACCCGAACGACTTCCACCGACGGATCGTTCGCGACGTACCCAGGCACGTGAGCGAGCGCCTCCGCCGAGATCAGCTCGCCGGCAAGGGGTGTCTGTATGCCTGTAGCCATTTGGCGAAGCCTGCCACGGAAACGCCCAGGTAGATGATCGACAGCAGCGCAAACAGGTAGAGTCCCTGCACCGCGAACAGAAACGCCAGCGTGGAGTCGATGATCAGCCAATAGAGCCAGTTCTCGAGCTTGACCCGCGCGGTGAGCCAGGTGGCGAACAGGCTTGCCCACGTCGTGAGCGAATCCAGAAGCGGCCACGCCGCCGGAGTTTCCATTGCAAGCCATCGGGCGGTCAGCGCGCTGATGGCGACGATCGCAAGGCACGCGGCGAGGTGCTTTCGCAGCGGCCACGTGGTCACGGACCGCGTCGCCTCTCCTTGGGCGCGCGACCAGTGCCACCAGCCGTAGGCGGAAATCAGGACGTAGTACACCTGCAGCGCCGCCTGCATGGGCAGACGAGCCCCGGCCGAAAGGTAGATCGCAATGGCGGAACCCAGTCCGCCGGTGACCCAGCACCAGCGCGACCGCTGCACCGCCTGCAGCGAATACGCAAGATTCAGCGCCACCGAGACGGCCTCGAGGGGCGAGGTCGCCGCAAGCCCGGAGATCAGGCCGGCGATGAGGTGCTGCGGGTCGGTCATGCTCTAAGCCAGCGGTCCGATGACTTTCATCACGAACACCGCCTTGCCCCCCTGGCCCTGCCGCTGCTCGAAGGTCCGGCCGACTTCCCGCCGGAGCGCCTCGAACACCTCCTCGTGCCTGCCGAACACCTGGGTGCTCAGGCTGTTGGTGACGATCTTCAGGCCGGCGTGAGCGCTCAGCCGGTCGATGAAGTCCTTGATCGCCGGAATGTACTGCGCATCCAGTGGATACAGACTGATCTCGACGCCGATGTCCATTGCCGACCTCCTCGTAACCTACCTAGCGGAAGGAATAGTTCACGGTGACCCCGAGCTGACGGGGATCTCCGGCCTGCACGTAGCGCTTGTTCGGAAAGTCCGGCGGCTCATCGCCGAAGAAGAATCCGCGCATGGCGTAGTAGCGGTTGAAGGCGTTGCGCAGCCACGCATAGGCGGACCAGTGCACCTGCTCGTAGCCCAGCTTCACGTTCACGAGCGTGTAGGGGTTGGACTTCTGATCGTTGCTCGTGTCGTAGTAGAACGAATCCACGCTCTGCGTATCGATGCGCAGCATGACGCCACGCGGGTCGCGGTATTCCGCGAACAGGCCCAACTGGTACGGGGGAGCATGCGGCTGCTCGCGCCCGTCCAGCACGAGCCCGCCGAAGTCGTACCCGAGAAACCGCGTCCGCAGCAGCCCGAGCGTGCCTCCGAGCTGCACTGTGTCGGTGGCATGCCATCGCAGGCCGCCCTCGAAGCCGTAATTCTCTCCGTGAGCCGCATTCACCGTGACGAACACGAACGTGAGCGGATCGGCCGGATCGGGCTGGATCGAGCTGCTCACCTGTTGACTCGTACGCCGCATGTAGAACAGGTCGGCTTGCAGGTCGAAGCGCCCGTCCGCGCTGCGCGCCTTCACGCCCGTCTCCAGGTTCCAGAGAAACTCGGCCTTGAACTGCTTGAGCGAATCGGGCACGGCGGAGTCGATGTTGAATCCGCCCGCCTTGTAGCCCCGCGACAGCGTGACATAAAGATTGCGGCGCTCGCGCGGCGTGAATTCCAGCGAGACGTGGCCGCCCTCCATCGTCTCCCCGGGATTGAACGTGACTCCATCGGAGTCGCGGTAGTCCGCGTTCCGATGCTCAACCCGCGCGCCGACGGACAGGCGGGTCCGTGCGGTGAGAGTGACGTCGAGCTCACCGTACGCTGCATAGTTGGTGGAGTCGTACAGGCTCGAGAGGGAGTTGTAGGGCACCTGGTTGTCGAAATCCAGCTCGTCGTTGGACTCGCGCGCATGCAGAACATACAGCCCCCCCGCCCACGCGACACGGCCGCCCAGTTCCTGCCCCGGCTTCGAGGTGAAGCGCAGGTCCTCGCTCGCGGTGCGCCGGTTGCGCTGGTTGTGGAAGAAGAAGCGGTACGGCGCGTAGCTGCCCCAGAAGGGATTGTTACCCCAGTCGCCATCGAATGAGTTCACGAGGGAGGAGTCCGCGAAGGTGGCCGTGTCCAGGACGGCAAAGCGCTGCGCCCCGGAGTACTCGACGCGCACGGCCGCCGCCTTGGACAACTCGGTATCGCGGCCCGGATCGTCCGACTCGGTGATGCGGGAGTTGTCGATGGAGAAGGCGTCGTAGCCGTTGTCGAGATTCACGTACATCGCCGTGAAGTCCAGCTTCAGGTCGTCCCCGGCGGCCCAATGGAGTTTGCCGCGCAGCGTCGACTCATCGTACCCGTTCGTCGAATCGCGGTTCAGGAACACATCGCGGCGGAAGCCGTCGCTGCGGTAGTTCTGCGCCACCAGCCGGAAGGCCGATTCGGAGTCCCCCAGCGGGCCGCCGGCCACCATGCCGGCTCCGTACGTTCCGTAGTCGCCGCCGGTCGCTTCACTGGAGAGCTCCCACCGGGGTTGTGCATCCTTCGTGCGCACGCTGATGAGTCCGGCAAGCGCATTGGCGCCATAGACCGTGCCCTGGGGACCCCGCAGCACCTCGACCTGCTGCGTGTCGAACAGCGTCGCGGGCATGCCGATGCCCGAGTAGTCGATGTCGTCGATCAGGAAGCCCACGGAGGCATTGGGCGCGCCCTGGTACTGATCGAGCTCGCCGATTCCGCGCAACTGGAAATAGCGCGGACGGGATGTTCCCGCCGACCAGTTGAGGTTGGGGATGAGCCCGAGGACGTCCTCGAAATGCTGCACGCCCGCCGCCTGCAGCGTGTGCGAGTCCACGACCGTGGCGCTCGTCGGCAAGGTCGCTGCGCTCTCACCCCAGAGGCTGGCGTGAACGATGACCTCCGCGAGCGGCTCCTGCACATCGGCCTGCTCGCCATTGCGCTGGGACGGCCGCTCCTGCGCCCACGTCACGGTTGCCGCGCCGAGTAAGGCCACGGAAGTCGCCAGGAGTGCTGATTTTATCGCCATACCTGCTCCCTACGCCGGTACTAACCGGATCAGGTTCAACGGGTTCGCCGGTGCTACCGACGTCTCAGGCCCTGCGGGGCCACCCCAAGGTTTATTTGCCCGTACATGCTAGCACCACCGGACGCGCGATAGGACTAGAATCGCCCCCCTCGATACAGCGGCCAGCCACACGATGACGCGCAAGATCCAGGTCCATCAGGTCGATGCATTCACCCGCGAACGCTTCACGGGAAATCCCGCTGGCGTCGTGCTCAACGCCGACGGACTCACCGAAGCGCAGATGCTTGCCGTCGCCCGCGAGCTGAACAACGCGGACACCGCTTTCATCCTCGAAGCAGACGGGACCGATCACGGACTGCGCGCGCGGTTCTTCACTCCCAGGACCGAAGCAGGGTTCGTAGGTCACGCGACAGTGGCGGCGCACTATGTGATGTCGCGGCGTCACGGGGCCGCCACGAGCCTGCGGCAGAAATCGAAAGCCGGCATCGTCGACATAGAGATCCGTGGCAGCGGCGATGACCGCAGCGTCGCGATCCGACAGAAGGCGCCTCCTGTGGGCCGTGAATTGAACGATCGTGAGCGGCTCGCGGTGCTCGACGCGCTGGCTCTCGCAACCGACGATCTGGACCCGCGCTGTCCGTTACGGATCGTCGGCTCGAGCAGCACGCGGCTGTTGGTTGGCGTCCGCGGGCCCGAGCCGCTGAAGCATCTGAAGCCCGACGTCAACCGCCTCACCACGCTGTCGGCGCAACTGGGCGCGGCCGGCTACTTCGTGTTCTCACTCACATCCGGCGGCGATCACCTCACCGAGTCCCGGATGTTCTGCCCCGCACTCGGCATCGTAGAGGATCCGGTCAGTGGCAACGCACACGGCCTGCTCGGGGCCTACCTCGCGCGCCACGGAGTTCTGACTCCCGAGAACAACCGCGCTACCTTCAGCGGCGTTCAGGGCCACCACATGCACCGGCCGGGCCGCGTTCAGGTGGAGCTGGATTTCAAGGACGGGACGGTCGACGGCGTGTGGATCATCGGCCAGGCCGTGTCGATCTTCGAGACCGAGATCGAGCTCTAGGTCTCCCCGGCGGCATACGCCGGCTGCAGCCGTACCCGCCAGACAAGCCACACCGCCGGCAGCGCGACCAGCGCTCCAAGCAGATAAGGCGCGCTGGGCCCGAAGGCCGCGTATACGGGGCCGGACACAAAGGGCCCGATCACGCGCGCCAGACTGCTGCTCGACTGATACGTCCCCATCACGGCGCCACGCTCGTGCTCATCCGACTGCTTCGATGCGAGCGCCGAGGCGCTTGGGCTGAAGGCGCCGGTACCGATCCCGCACAGCGCCAGGCCGATGGCCGTTGCAATCAGATGCGGGGACTCCGCGACGATCAGCAGTCCGGCCGCATACGCAAGCACACCTAGCGCGGCGAGCTTCGGCTCCCCGAGCCGCGGGACCAGCACCCGCACCAGACCGCCCTGCATCACGACTGCCAGCGATGCGAAGCAGAACAGCAGCAGCCCGACGGTCCGCGGGCCGAACCCGAACTTGTTCAGCGCCCAGATGGCGAAGATCGATTCCAGGATCGATTGCGAGCAGGTGACCAGCAGCACCGCGGCTGCGATGAATCGCAGCACCGGCCGCTCGCGCAGCAGCGTGAAGGGATTCGACCGCGACCGCGCGGAGCCCAGGCTTCGGTGCGCGGCGCTGTTACTCTCGGGAAGAATGAATGCGACGAGCGCTATTGCCAGCACGCTCAGGCACGCCGACACGGTCGCCGGCCGGGCGAAATTCGCCGTGCTCACCTCGTTCCCGGCAAGCACGCCGCCGATGGCCGGACCGACGGTGAATCCTATGCCGATCGCAGCGCCGATCAGCCCCAGCGAGGCCGCGCGCTTGCGCGGCTCGCTCACATCCGATGCGTACGCAAACGCTGCGGCGATGTTGCCTGCCATGAACCCGCCCAGGACGCGCGAGGCGATCAGCCACCAGACATTGTTGGCCAGCCCCAGGATGACGTAGGACAGGCAGGCGCCGCCGAGGCTGGTCATGAGGATCATCCGCCGTCCGTAGCGGTCGCTGAGGCGGCCCCAGAGGGGAGCGGAGATGAACTGAAAGAGCGAGTAGGTGCCCAGTATCGGCGTGATCCACTGGGCCGGCACCCCGAAGCGGTCGCCCATATAGGGCACCAGGGGGATGAGGATGCCAAAGCCCAGGATGTCGATGACGCTGACGACGAACAGGGCCAGGAGTCGCTTGTTCAAGCCGCGGCGCGCCTTTTTCAGTGATGCGGAACGAGGGTCGAGAGGTCGACGCCGGGGCGCGCCTGCGGCGGCACGTAGTCCCGGGCTCCCCGGATGATCACGTTCGGTATGCGTGAGTCGTCCCAATCGCCTGTGGCCGGGCCGGTCCTGAGGATCACGAGGTGCATTGAAGGCACGAGCCACAGCCTGTTGCCGCCGCCCTCGATCCCGAACAGATCCTTTGCGGCGTAAGCCTCCGCCATGAGCTGCTTCTTCGCCGGCGGGGGCATCTGCGCGACCCATCCCGGCGGCACCACCTCATCGCCCTGGTAACGCCCATTGTCGACGAGCAGCTCGCCGACGCGCGTCCAGTCGCCCTGCCGGACGAGAAAGCAGCAGTCCGCGTGAGCCGTCCCAGCCGCGCGGTCGAGCCACAGCCAGCCATCGGCGGCGCCGATCCTCCTCCACAGCGCCTCGGACAGGTATTCCGAGAATCGCTCCCTGGCAGCGCGCTCGATAACCAGGGACAGAAGCTGCGGGTCGGACGGCTGATCCGTACGGATTTCACCTGGCTTGGCCACGAGCGGCTGATTCAGGTGCACCGCGGCGATGTCGGGCCCGAACCGCGCGCGCGCGCCCACGCTCCAGGGATTTGCGGCGGAGCCGCTCGGCGCAAGGCCGCTCGAGCGCTTCAGCAGGTTGCGCACCGTGATCGACCCGCGCGCATCGTGGCTCCATTCGGGAATGAAATTTCCCACGGGCTCGTCCGGCCATCCTATCTTTCGGTCGCCGATGGCGATGCCGGTCAACAACGCCGTCACCGTTGCGATGAAAGAACGCGAGTCCTCGAGGGTGTTGAAGTCAGTGCCGTGCCAGTACCTCTCGAAGACGATATGCCCGTGGCGTGTCACGATGAGGGCGCGCGAGCCCTGGGCCGCGGCGTAATCGGCAGCGATCTGCAAGGCGGCGGGGTCGAGGGACTCCAGTGCGGGCGCGACCCTGGGCGCGGGCGGCTCATTGCCGCCCTCCACGCGCTCTCGCGGCTCGTAGAACGAGACCGGCAGTTGCGAGCCTCCCTGCACCAGGGACCTGCCATAGCGCTTCCAGAACTCGGGCTGGCGGGCCATCGCCATGACGGCCACGGTAGCGGCCATCACTGCTGCCCACAGGGCGAACCGCTTCACTTGGATGAGGCTCCTTTGAGGCCGCGTGAGCGGCCATCCGCGAATCGTACCGGACCGCAATAACGCGCGCGCCCGCCAGCAAGCTCGAGCTCGTGTGTCGCCGAAACCGGCCACTCCGAGCGGTGGTGTGTGGCCATGATGACTGCCGTGCCCTGGCGCAGCATCTCCTCGACGTGCCAAAGCAATTGGCGGCGGGTGGGTGCGTCCACGCCTGCGAACGGCTCGTCGAGCAGCAGGAGCCGGGGCCGGCGGACCCAGGCGCGCGCGAACAGAACGCGGCGCATCTGACCGTACGAGAGCTCAACGAGAGTTCGCGCAGCCAGAGCGGAAAGACCGAAGAACTCCAGCGCCCGCTGCGCGGCGGCCCGATCCGCCGCCGTCGGCGGGTCGTTGAGCCCGATGCTGGCATGCCGCCCGGACTGCACGACCTCCGCAACGGTAAGCTCCTGCGGATGGCCTGTTTGCAAGTGCGGGGCGATGAGGCCCACGCGCGTCTTGAATACCTGCAGCGGCACCCCGGGCTCTATCCCGGCCCGCTCGACGCTGCCGCCTGCGGCTACGCCGTGGTCGCCATAAAGCGTCCGCAGGAGAGTCGTCTTACCTGAGCCGTTTCGGCCGTGTACCACCCAGCATTCGCCCCTGCGGACCGCGAACGAGATTTCCTGCAGAGCCACGTGCTCATCCAGATATACCGAGGCATTGATGAGGCGCAGCAAAGGCCGCCCCCCCGGCCGGTGCGAGCGGCCGTTCGGTACCGAACATTGGGGCGCCGCCGGATCAGGACCGAAGCGTAACCAGCGCTTCATGGCGGCTGCCCGTGCCCTGCCCCGATAGACCACTCTGCCCTCCTCCAGCACCAGCAAGTGGGTCACGCTGTCGGGCACGTCCTCTGCGCGATGCGTCGTGAGAATCCACGGCAGCTTCGACCGGCTTGTATGCTTCAGCCAACGCAGCGCGCGGCCGCGATTCGTATCATCGAGGCCATTCAACAATTCGTCCAGTAACAACAGCTTCGAGCGCGACGCGAGTGTCCGCGCCAACAGCACGAGCCGCCGCTCGCCGTAAGAAAGAGACAGGAACCGGCGCTCTGCGAATCCCTTCAGGTCCAGGCGTCCCAACACCGCCGCGATCCGCTTCCGGTCGAGAGCGCTGAGTTCATTGAGTGGAATGTCCGTGCGATACAGTCCAGTTCCGATGACCTGCTCGACGGTGTGGTTCCAGCCGTAGCGCTCGTACTTGTCCTGCCGCTCCGGTCCGACGTAGCCGATCTCCTCCTGCACCCCGTACGGGCTGGACAAGGTCTCATTCCGCCAGCGATAGAGCCGGGACTCCCTGCCCGTGGGCGTAGGCCAGACAGAGCCGGCAATGAGCTTCAGCAGTTGAGTCTTGCCTGCGCCGTTCCCACCGGCCAGCACCCAACGCTGCCCCGGCCTGATGATCCAACTGATGTCGCGCAGCACCGGCCGAGCGCTGCGCATCAACCCCACATTCCTGAGATGGACTGCGACGAACTGCGCGGGCACCGCCCCCTCATGGATTGATTCCGCGCGGCTCATTCGTCTCATAGTTCACGGCACAAACGTCGTAATCGGGTATTCTCCCACGACCGGCCGCCCGTACCACGGCCTTGAAAGAAGTCATGCCCCTTAGGCTACTCGCGCCTCGCTACTGGCCCACATGGGTTGGGCTCGGGATTCTTCGTCTGCTGTCGCTGCTGCCCTACGGCGCGCTCATCAAGACGGGGACCGCGCTCGGGATCCTGATGCGGCATCTGCCGCTACGCTTCATCAGGACCGCGCGGCGCAACATCGAGCTGTGCCTGCCGGAGCTGTCCGCCGCGGAGCGTGAGAGCCTGCTCGCGCGCCACTTCAAGAGTCTCGGCATCGCCCTGCTCGAAGTCCCTCTGGCCTGGTGGACCCCCGCCGCGCAAATCGACCGCATCGTGAGGATCGAGGGCCGCGAGCACATCGAGAAGGCGCTGGCCCGCGGCAAGGGCGTCATCCTGCTGACGGCTCACTTCACGCCTCTGGAAATGGGCGGACGTATCCTTGCACGGGTCGCGCCGGTCAGCTTTCTGTATCGGCCCACCAAGAACGAGGTGCTGGCGCGCTTCCTGAGCCGCTGCCGCTGCCAGCACGGCGGCAATCCAATAGCGCGCGATGACATCCGAAC
>FTDY01001418.1_pt1 | contig 13940 bp, 12 predicted proteins | sample 1640031 | NCBI WGS metagenome assembly FTDY01 (sample SAMEA3914816, study PRJEB12502) | metagenome | biome: forest; material: soil | place: USA | collected 2011-09-16 | depth 0.3 m
GCGGGTGAGGCCCATCAGCGGGTGAGGCCCATCAGCGGGTGAGGCCCATCAGCGCTGAGCCGGCAAGAAAATCTAAAGGCGGTTAAACGGACCCTGTTTGCTCGCAGGGGCTCCGGGGCGCAACGTATGCACACGCGCTCTTCGCATGGACGCAATGGCTTGAGGAGTCAGTACGTGAACGCCGGCAAACAGTCGTTTTTCAGGAAGCTTGTCGCTCAGATCTTCAGCAGCCCGGTTCCCGTGGACGGGTCATACGTGTTCGATCTGCACGGCAGGTGGCGCTACCAGCCGCGACGCGATCCGCGCCGGAGCGCGCGGCCTCAGCGCAAGGTCGCGGGAGGCGCGGAAGTCGTGGACGGGGGCGCGGCACTGATCGGCACATGCCGCTGAAAGCACTCGATAGCCGCGCGCGCGGCGGGTCCGGCCAGCTCCGGGCGCACCAACACGAGGTAGAGCGGCATGTTGCGCGTTGCGCCCGAGGCGAGGGGTAGCGCGCGCAGGGTTCCCGCCTTCAAGGGCTCATCGGCGACATGCCGGGGCAGCCACGCGAATGCGAGGCCCGCTTGCACGATCGCCAGCGAAGACTCGGGGCTGCTGACGGTGCAGCGATGCTCCGCGCCGAGCCACCCTTCATCGCGTGGGTGTTGAATCCCGGAGTCCCGTACAACCGCCTGGACGTGGCGCACGAGATCTGCCGCCGTGAGCGGCCCATCTGCACGGTTCAACGGATGATCGAATCGCGCCACGGCCACGAACGTGACGTCCAGGAGCCATTGGCCAAGCGACCCTGCCGGAACGCGCGTCGTCACGACGACGTCGGCGCGGTCTGCTGTGATTGCCTCCTCCGCCCCGGACAGGACCGCGTCGGAGAGCTGCATCTGGGTGTTGGGGCAGAGCTGCTGCAGCTCCGCGACGATGCTCAGCAGCCGCTGCCGCGGAAATGCGGAGTCCACCACGATTCGCAGCTCAGGCTCCCAGCCTCGTTTGAGATTGCGCGCCAGCGCCTCGAGGCTCTCCATGTCCCTGACTATGGCACGCGCGCGTTTCAGCAGAACACGGCCGTGCGGCGTCAGCACAGCCTTGCGCCCCTCGATGGCCAGCAGCGGGACGTCCACGGCTTCCTGCAGGCGCGCAATGGAGTAGCTCACCGCCGACTGGCTGCGATGCAGAGCTGTTGCCGCCTGCGCGAAACCTCCCTCGTCGATCACTGCGGCCAGCACGCTCCATTGCTCCAGAGAGGTCCGATTCAGCGCCATGATCCATTCGATAAATGAATACGATTGAGCCGAATATTAGTCTTTTTAATTCGATTATTCGAGATTATCGTCGCTGCACTGAAGGAGGTTCCCCATGAACGAAATCCGACGCAGCGCCGAGCGCGGCTATGCCGACCACGGCTGGCTCAAGTCCTTCCACACCTTTTCCTTCGCCGATTACTTCGACCCGCGGCATGTCGAGTTCGGTCCCCTGCGGGTCATCAACGAGGATCGCGTTCAGGCCGGCGCGGGCTTCGGCACCCACGGGCACCGGGACATGGAGATCCTCAGCTACGTTCTCGCGGGCGAGCTCGCCCACAAGGACTCGATGGGCAATGGGTCGACCATCCGGCCAGGCGATGTGCAGCGCATGAGCGCCGGCCGCGGCGTACAGCACAGCGAGTTCAATCCCTCGCCCAGCGATCCTGTGCATTTCCTGCAGATCTGGATTCAGCCCGACGTGCAGGGCATCCCGCCCAGCTACGAAGAGAAGCACTTCCCGGCGCAGGAGAAGCGCGGCCGCCTGCGGCTGATCGCGTCCCCGGACGGCGCGGCGGGCTCACTGCTCATCCATCAGGATGCGCGCGTTTACGCCGGGCTGTTCGATGGCGAGGAGACCGCGAGCCTCGAAGTCGCGGACGGGCGGCGCGCATACGCTCATGTGGCGCGCGGGAAGGTCACCGTGAACGACGTCGAGCTTGCGGCGGGCGATGCCGTGAAGCTCACCGATGCGAAGTCGCTCGAGCTGCGTGCGGGGGAGGGCGCGGAGGTGTTGGTGTTCGATCTTCCCGCCTGATCAGGCGCCGCTGCGGATGATGTCGCCCAGCTTGGACAGAGCCGCATCGAAGGCGGGCGACCAGGCGTGACCGTAGTTCAGGCGCAGGCAATGGCGGAATTCCCGTTTGGCGGAGAAGATCGGGCCGGGCGCGACGCAGATGGCACATTCGGATGAACTCGATCGGGTGCCCGTGGAAGAATAGGGAGGCTCGAACGCGAGGAGATGCCCATGCCCCGACCTCCCTTGCCCCCCTTCACCGCCGAGACCGCCGCGCAGAAGGTGCGCATGGCGGAAGACGCCTGGAACAGCAGAAATCCCCAGGCGGTTGCGCTTGCCTACACCGAGGACAGCCGCTGGCGCAACCGCGCGGAATTCGTGCAGGGGCGCAGCGAGATCGTGGCGTTCCTCACGCGCAAGTGGGCGCGGGAACTCGACTACCGGCTTATCAAGGAGCTGTGGGCGTGCAGCGGCAACCGCATCGCCGTGCGCTTCGCCTATGAGTGGCATGACGACAGCGGCGGCTGGTTCCGCTCCTACGGCAATGAGAATTGGGAATTCGACGCGGAGGGCCTGATGTGTGTGCGGATCGCCAGCATCAACGATCTGCCGATCGCGGCCGCCGACCGCAAGTACCACTGGCCGGCCGGCCGGCGTCCGGACGGACATGCTTCGCTGAGCGACCTCGGTCTTTGATGCGGGTCGAAGGACAGGCAAAGTCGTACTTCCTGCTGCTCATCGACAGCCTGTCCAAGGCCCGGCAGCGGCTGACGACCCACGGCGCCCCGAAGTTCCAGTACCGGTACAATTCGTGCTCCGGACCCTATTGCTCCCCGCCCGAGTCCGAATGCTGAAGGAACAGTCGATGCCTCATCCAACCAATGGCTCCCGCTGGGCGGCACTGGCCGCCGCCGCGCTCCTGGGCGCCTCGCTGTGCGTGGGCGCTCTGCAGTCGCTGGCCGCGACGCGCACCCTCGAGGCGCAGGATATTCGCGGTACGCGGGCTGCCGCCTTGACCGGAATGGACCGCTCAATTGCGCCGGGCAACGATTTCTTCTCCTACGCCAATGGCTCGTGGCTCAAGGCAACGCGGATTCCCCCCGACCGCAGTGTGTTCGGTCCCAGCGCGGTCCTCGTGGAGCTGAGTTCGCAGCGGGTGGCCGAGTCGATCCGCGACGTGGCGGCCACCGCGGCTCCCGGGACCGAGGCCCGCAAGATCGGCGACTACTACACGGCGTTCATGGACGAGACGGGAATCGAGAAGCGCGGACTGGCGCCATTGCAGCCGGAGCTCGCGCGCCTCGCGGCGATCGGCGACAGGCACGCGCTCGCACGCGTGCTCGGCAGCACGTTGCGCGCGGATGTCGATGCGCTCAACAACACGCAGTTCCACACCGACAACCTGTTCGGGCTATGGGTCGCGCAGGATCTCGACGACCCTGGCAAGTATGCGCCCGTCCTGCTGCAGGGTGGCCTGGGCATGCCGGACAGAGACTACTACCTGAACCCATCGCCGCACATGGCGGCGATCCGTGAGAAGTACGGTGCGCACATCGCCAACGTGCTGCGGCTCGCGCAGATTGCGGATGCGGAAGCGAAGGCGCACAGGGTCTTTGAGCTCGAGACCCGCATCGCCGCAGCGCATTGGATCCGCGCGGATTCGGAGCAGGTTCGCAAGGCGGACAATCACTGGAAGCGGGCCGATCTCGGGCAGCGGGCCCCGGGACTGGAGTGGACGGACTTTCTTGCGGCAGCCGGCCTGCAGAATCAGGCGGAGTTCATCCTGTGGCAGCCCAGCGCCATCACCGGCATCTCGGCGCTGGTGGCGAGCGAGCCCGTCGAGACGTGGAAGGACTTCCTGACGTTCCATGCCATCGAGCGCGCCTCGGCTGTGCTGCCGAAGGCATTCGTTGCCGAGCAGTTTGCCTTCTACGGCGCAGTGCTGACCGGCACTCCGCAGCAGCGCCCACGCTGGAAGCGCGCAGTCGAGGCGACGAACACTGCGCTCGGGGAGGCCGTCGGTCAGTTGTACGTGCAACGCTACTTTCCGGCCAGCGAAAAGGCTCGCGCGGAAGCGATGGTGCGCAACCTGCTCACCGTCTTCGCCTCGCGCATCGACCAACTGCGGTGGATGACTGCGCAGACGAAGGTGAAGGCGAAAGCCAAGCTGGTGACGCTCAAAGTGTCCGTCGGGTATCCGGACCGGTGGCGCGACTATTCGGGCCTGAAGATCGCGCCCGACGATGCCTTCGGCAACGCCGCGCGTGCGGAGGAATTCGAATATCGGCGCAATCTCGCCAAGCTCGGCTCGCCGGTCGACCGCGGCGAGTGGGTGATGACCCCGCAAACGGTGAATGCGGTCAACCTGCCGGTGATGAACGCGATCAACATTCCCGCGGCGTTCCTGCAGCCGCCTTACTTCGACGCGCGCCGGCCCGTGGTGATGGACTATGGCGCCATCGGCGCGATCATCGGCCACGAGATCAGCCACAGCTTCGACGATCAAGGCGCGCTATTCGATGCGAGCGGGCGGCTACAGGACTGGTGGACCCGCGACGACCTCGCTCACTTCGAGGCTTCCGCCGCCCAGCTCGCAGCGCAATTCGATGCCTATCGGCCGTTTCCCGATCTGTCCGTGAACGGCAGCCAGACGCTCAGCGAGAACCTCGCCGATGTTGCCGGATTGGCCGTGGCATACGACGCTTATCATCTAGCGGTGAAGAATGATGCGTCGCCCACCGCATCCGCGGTAGCGTCGGGTCCCGGCAGCGATCGACTCTTCTTTCTGAGTTTTGCCCAGAGCTGGCGCCAGAAGATCCGCGAGCCGGCGCTGAGGCAACGCATCGTGACTGACGGGCACGCGCCGGCGGAGTACCGTGCCGACACCGTCAGAAACCTCGATCCATGGTACGTGGCCTTCGACGTGCAGCCTGGTCAGGCGCTGTACCTGGCTCCGAAGGACCGTGTGCGGATGTGGTGAGCCTGCGATCGAAGCGATCGTGTTGAGTCTTAGGAAATGGAGCGACGACATGACCCAAATGAGACGAGTGGCGGGGACATTGCGTGCGGCGGCTGTACTGCTCGGCGCCCTCGGTGCGTTGGCCTTCGGGCTGGCGCCGACCGCCGGCGCTGCGGGTGGTGCCGTGCGCATCGGGATCATCGGGACCGGCAAGATCGGCGGTACGCTTGCGCAGCTGTGGGTGGACTCGGGCCACGAGGTGATGATTTCGTCACGTCACCCGGAGCAGCTCAAGGATCTAGCGGCAAAGCTGGGTCCCAAGGCACGCGTGGGCACGCCCGCAGAAGCGGCTGCCTTCGGCGAGGTGGTCGTGGTGTCGGTGCCGTACGCCGCGACACCGCAGGTGGGTCACGACTATGCGAAGGAGCTCGCCGGCAAAGTCGTGCTGGATACCGGCAATCCGTATCCGGAACGCGATGGACCGATGGCCAATCTGGCGCGCACCAAGGGAGCCGGCCCGTCGTCGAAGGAGTTCCTGCCGGGTGTGCGACTGGTGCGTGCATTCAATGCCATCAACGCGGGAAGCCTCCGCAGCGAGGCGCACCGACAAGGCGAGAAGTTCGCGATTCCGCTCGCTTCGGATGATGCCGCAGCGCTGAAGGAGGCCGCTCGCCTGGTGAGCGATGCGGGGTTCGATCCCGTTGTCGTCGGCGATCTGTCGCAAGCCCGGAAGTTCGATGTCGGCAGTTCCGTCTACGTCAAGCTCATGACCGCGAAGGAGCTGCGGGCGGCGCTGGGCCTGTCTCACTGAGGCGTCGGCCGGTCGCACCGGCCCCAAGCCTGCCTCAGCGTCGCCGGGCCGCGGCAGCCCTTCTCGCCGGGCGGCCTCGGCCCGCTCCGCGCCGCGATTCCAGACTCTTCTTCAGCACCGACATGAGGTCGATGATTTCGGCGCTCTTGCGCTCTTCCCGCGGCTGCTTTTCCTTCGCCGTCAGGATGTGCGTCTGCTTGTTGCGGATCTTCTCCTCGATACGCCGCATGAGATCCTCTCGGTACGTGTCGTGGTAATCCTGCGGTCGCCAGGGAGCGCTCATCTCATCGACCAGCCTTTCCGCCATGGCCACCTCACGGGGAGCGACTTTTGCGGACTTGGCCGCCGGCAGATCGAGCTCGTCCTGCGGCTTGATTTCCTGCGCGAACCGCAGAGTGACGAGCATCAGCGCGCGTTCCTCTCCGGTGATCATGCAAAGGTGCTGCCTGCCACGCATCACGAGGGTTCCCACCGCGACCTTACCGCTCTTCTGCAGGGTCTCGCGCAGCAGTGCGTAGCCTTTCTCGCCGCCCTTGGCCGGGACGAGGTAGTAGGGCGTCTCGTAGTACTCCGGCGCGATGTCCTTGCCTTCGGTGAAGCTCTGAATCTCGATGGTCTGGGAGGCCTTCACGTTGGCCTGGCGAAAGTCCTCGTCCGATAACGCGACGTACGCGCCCTTCTTGTATTGATAGCCTTTGACGATGTCGCCCCAGTCGACCACCTTGCCGGTGCGCTTGTTGTAGCGTTGATATCCGACCGGGGAGAAGTCGTGCCGGTCGAGCAGGTCCAGATCAAGGGTCCCGCTGCGTGCGGCGGAGTGCAGCTCCACGGGGATGTACACGAGCCCGAAGGATACGGCTCCTCTCCAGATCGCTCGCGGCATGCGGTTCTCCTTTGCGGGATCGGCGTGCAGATTTCAGCGCGTCAGCTTGCGGATCGGGGCCTGCAGCGGCCGCGCGCCCTCGTCGTAGTCGGTCCAGGCCTTGCTCTTCGCGAGCAGCGCCGGCGCCGTGCGCAGCGTAAGACTCATCGGGTCCAGTCCCGCGCGCACGCTCGGCCAATTCACCGGCATCGACACGGTCGCTCCCGGCCGGGCGCGCGTGGACATCGGAGCGACGGCGGTGGCCGTGCGGTCGTTGCGCAAATAGTCCAGGAAGATGCGCCCCGCACGCAATTTCTTCGACATGTTGACGACGAAGCGCTCCGGACTGTCATGCGCCATCTGCGCGCAGACCGTCTGGGCGAACGTCTTGGCAAGCTGCCAGTCGGGCTCGCGGCCTTTGCCGGCGCGAGCCAGGGGCGTCACGACGTGCAGTCCCTTGCCGCCGGTCGTCTTGCAGAACGGCGTCAGGCCCAATTTCTCGAGCCGTGCGCTCAGTTCGCGCGCCGCCGCGACGATCGCCGGGAATTCGACCCCGGGGCCCGGATCCAGATCGAACACCAGCCGTCCGGGAACTTCGGGCTTGCCCGGCTGGCAGTTCCACGGGTGCAGCTCGAGAGCGGCTAGCTGAGCGACCGCGATGAGGCCCTCGATGCGATCGATCTGCAGGTACGGCTTGCGATCGCCGGACACGCGCACGAGCTCCAGCAGGCTGGACGTGCCCGGCATGGCATGCCGCTGAAAGAACTTCTGTCCGCCGATGCCATTCGGAGCGCGCACGATGGAGCAGGGCCGGCCCGCTACATGCGGCAGCATCCAGGGACCGACCGCTTCGTAGTAGCGGGCGAGATCGAGCTTGTCGACAGCCTCGCCGTCGCCGGCGTCCGGCCACAGAGCCTTGTCGGGATGCGAGATGCGAATGCCCATGACGGACCCCTCTCCCATCGGTTCGGGTGTCTCGACGGTGATTTCCCGCGCGGGCTTGTCCTCGCGCAATCCTTTGAAGGCGGCTTGGCGAACGTTACCGTCCGCGGTCCAGCCTGCAAACTCGATCTCAGCCACGAGTGTCGGCTTCACCCAATGAATGCCCGCCGCCGCGCGGGGCGCGCCCGCTGCGCTGAACGGATTTTCCCTGCTGTGCGCGGCTTTGAGCTTCGGCAGCAGCGCGCTCACTTTCTGGCGGCCGAATCCAGTCCCGATGCGCCCGACGTAAGCGAGCTTGCCGCCGCGGCGCACGCCCGCCAGCAATGAGCGGAAGGCGCCCTGCGTCGTGGTCCAGCCGCCGATGATCACTTCCTGGCCCGCGCGGCACTTGGCCTTCGTCCACTGGTCGGTCCGGCCCGACGTATACGGTGAATCGAGACGCTTGGAGACGATGCCTTCCAGCGACATGCGGCAGGCGGATTTCAGGACGGTATCGCCGGCGCTCTCGAAATGCTCGACGTACCGGATCTGCGCGCCCGGTGTCTTGCGCTGGAGCGGATCGAGCAGCTTGCGCAGCCGGGCCTTGCGCTCCGACACCGGCAGTTTTCGCAGGTCCTCGCCGCCGGCAAACAGGAGATCGAATGCGTAGAAGAGCAGCCGGTCCTGAGCGCCCGCCGACAGCGCCGCCTGCAGAGCTGAAAAACTCGACGCGCCGTGCTCGTCGAGAACGACCACTTCGCCGTCCACCAAGGAATCGGGAAGCTGCGTCGCGTTCTGTGCGATCGAGGTGAACTTCTCCGTCCAGTCCAGCCCCTTGTGTGTCTTCAGCGTCGCTTGTCCGTCCACCACGCGCAACTGCGCGCGATACCCATCGAATTTGATCTCGTGACCCCAGCCCGTTCCTGTGGGCGGGCGCTCCACGAGGCGTGCCAGTTCGGGGTCGATGAATGCAGGAATACGCTGGCGCTGAGCGTTTGGACGTCGGCCTGGTGTGCGGTCCCGCGGCTTCGAAGCGGCCGGAATCGGCTTCGCGGGGGCGGCAGTGGAGGCATCATTCGCCGCGCCGCGATTTGAGTGCCACACCGCGGCGGCTTTTCCGGCGGCGCTCCCCGCGAGCATGAACGCCTTGGGGCGGCGGCCTTTGCCCGCGGCTATCTCGGCCATGCTTCGCCCCGAGGCGACCGAATGGTCCTCGGCAAGAACCCCATCCGCATCGTCGGGAACCGCACTGGCGTCGCGGTGTTTGATCAACAGCCAGTTTGTACGCTTGCCGCCAAAACGATCGCTCTTCATTCGCACGAGCACCCAGCTCCCGTGGAGTCGTTGTCCCTCGAGCCGGAATTTGAGCTCACCCGCGCGCAACTGCTCGGCAGCGGACCTGCTGCCCTCGGGGCACCAGAAGCCGCGGTCCCAGAGCTGCACGGTTCCGCCCCCATATTCGCCACGCGGGATCGTCCCCTCGAAGTCTCCGTAGTCGAGGGGATGGTCCTCCACTTCCACCGCCAGGCGTTTCTGAGCGGGATTCAGCGACGGTCCGCGCGTTACGGCCCAGGATCTGAAGACTCCGTCCAGCTCGAGCCGCAGATCGTAATGAAGCCGCCGCGCGGCATGCTTCTGAATGACGAAGCGTAGCTGCCTGGAGGCGGCCACGCGTGTGCGGCCGCTCGGCTCCGGGGTGGTGGCGAAATCGCGTTTCGCGCGATAGGTCGAGAGCTTTCGCAGTGCCATGACACACCCAAACGCAACTGCCGTACCCGCCCCCCGGGCGGCTCGCCGGAACCTGCCCACCACGCGCGGCTCCTGCGACAATGAGCGGATGAAGAGCCGTCCCTAGATGCCACGCACACCTGCGAGGCGGGCTGCGCGCAAGCCCTCCGGCGCTCGCCGCCGCAGCTTGCGAATCTCCCGATGGTGGCCGGGCAAGCGCCGCCGGCGCCGCTGGCTGCAAGCCTTCAGGCGCGCGCCCACGACCCTGCAGATCGCGCTGGGACTCGCCATCGTGCTGGCAGTGTCGCTGGCCATCAACTGGATCTACCAGGTGATCCGCAAGCCCACCGAGTTGTTCTTCCCTGTCAGCGGCACCCTGTTCAAGGCGCCGCCCGAGACCTGGCGGCAATACGGCCCGGTCTTCCGCGAGCATGCCACGAATATCCTGACGCCGGAGCTGCTGGCGGCGCTGGCACAGGTGGAGGGCTCCGGCAATCCCGTCGCCCGCACCTACTGGCGCTGGTCCTGGAACCTGAGGCCCTTCGAGATCTATCGGCCGGCCACCAGCGCGGTCGGCATGTACCAGATCACCGATGGCACTTTCGCGGAGGCCAAGCACTACTGCATCCACGATCATCAGGTCGCGGAGGAAGGTGAGTGGCACGACTGGCACTCGTGTTGGTTCAACAGTCTGTACTTCCGCGTGGTGCCCAGCCACGCAGTCGAGCTGACCTCGGCTTATCTGGACCTGCATGTGCGGAGTATCCTGTCGCGCTACGGGATCGTCTCCGCCAGCCTGCAGCAGAAACAGAATCTCGCGGCACTGATCCACCTGTGCGGCGCTGGCGCCGGCGCCGAGTACGCGCGGCGAGGCCTGAGGCTGAGCGAGGGCCAGCGCTGCGGGGATCACGAGGCGCGCGTGTACGTCGCTCGGGTCAACGCCATGAAGAGCGAATTTGCCCGGCTTGCGGCCGCGGATGTGGACGCGGACTGAAGCGCTATTTCGCTTCCGGACGCTCGCGCACGAAGGCGACGAAACCAAGAAGGAACTGCCGCAGCTGCTCCTTGATGGCTTCGTCCTTGAGCGTGCCTCCTGCATCGAACGCCTGGCCTGCGCGCGCGACCGTCAGCCGCCCGCCGAACCACGCGCGCGTGCCGAGAGTTCGCAACACCGGAAGCCAGGCCGCCTGGCTCAACGTGGTGCCGAACTGTCCCGGGGATGCACCAATGAGCCCGAACGGCTTGCCGCCAAACACCCGCTTGGCGTCCGCGGGCGGCCTGGAAAGCCAGTCGATCGCATTCTTGAAGACGCCGGGAATCCCATTGTTGTATTCCGGGGTGACGAGCAGCACGCCGTCGGCCGCGACGATCGCCTCTTTCAGCACCGCCGCGCTTGCCGGAATGCCCTGCGTGGCCTCGATGTCCCCGTCGTACAGCGGAATGCCGCGGATCGAGCCGACCTCGAGCTGCGCATCGGACGGCATCAGTCCCACCGCGGCCCGCAGCAGAGCCGTATTGAAGGAGCCGCGCCGCAGACTGCCGGAGATTCCTATCAGCTGGGTCATGGTCGGGCTCTTTCGATTGCGCGCAGGGGAGCGCCATCCGATAATAGAGCACTCACCGCGGGACTGCCGCTCATCGGATGCCAATCTTTCACTGTCGATGCCGATGCACGATCCGCGGCGCGCCCTGAAATTCCCCGCACTGCTCAACGCCCGCGATATCGGCGGCTATCCAACATCCGATGGCGCCACGACCCGCTGGCGATCGCTGCTGCGGGCCGACGATCCGGGGCAGCTCACCGCCGCGGGACTGCGGTCGCTCGCTGACCTCGGCCTGCAGACGGTCATCGATCTGCGCTGGCCCGAGGAGATCACCGCCAGTCCCAATCCGATCGCGCGCAGCCTGAAAAACGTCCACTACCGGCACGTCTCGCTGCTGGCGCAGAGCGCGGAAAAGTGGGGTCGCCTGAGCGGCGCGGGACCGAAGGAAAAATGGAAGTGCGAAGTGCTGACGCACGTGCGGCCGCAATTGAGAGAGGTGCTGCAGATCGTCGCCGCCGCCCCACCGGGGCCGCTGCTCTTCCATTGCGTCGCGGGAAAGGATCGTACCGGAGTCGTCGCCGCGGTATTGCTGGCGCTCGCCGACGTCACGCCGGAAGCGATCGCGTACGACTACGCGGTGAGCACGGAGCACCTGCGGGATGCCTACCTGACCCGCTACGCAAATCAGGATCGAGCAGAGATTCTTGAAGCGGTGCGGTGTCCTCCCGAGGGCGTCCTCCAGATGCTCGAGTATCTGGATCGCCACGGTGGCATTCGTGGGTACCTGCAGGAGATCGGAGTCTCGCCGGATGAGATCGCGCGCCTGCGGGCACGCCTCAGGGATTGAGGCCGCCCGGCCCGATCTGCTGCTGGCTGGCCGACGCATTGTCAAATCAAGTTCGCGCGCTGCAGCGGAGCCCTTCCTCCCCGCGCTCCGCCGTTCCCTGGCGCTTTTTGGTGCTCCCCTGTGACGTACGTCGCGTCGCGGGACCTGTATCCGTCAAGATCCCCCCGATATGGCCGAAACTAAAGTAATTCGGTCATTTGCAGCGTCATGAGCCTAGGCAATTATATCGACGCGCTCCTGGGACTCCTCCTCCTGTGCGCGCTTGCGTGGACTTGGATGCGCGGGCGCTCTCATGCCCCGCGCGGTATGCCGGACGTCACGCCTCAGACCGCCCTGGACTGGGTCCCTCTGGTCGCCCAGGTCACCGGCTACGGCGTAACCATAAACGATGCTCAGCGTCGCATCGTTTGGGTCAACGACAGCTTCACGCAAATGACCGGCTTCACCACCGCAGAGGCCGCGGGCCGCAGGGCGAGCGACCTGCTCTACTTCGCGAACACCGATTCGGAGACCGTGCGCCGTGTGCGTGGAGCATTCGCCGCCGAGCGCGGCATCCGGTTCGAAATTCTCGTGCGCAGCAAGGACGGCCGCGAGTGGTGGCTGGACACCGACGCGCGTCCGTTGCGGGACGACAACGGCAAGCTCAAGGGATGGGTGTGCATCCAGGCCGACGTTACCGGTGAAGTGCGCAAGCGCGAAGCGTCCCGCCGCAACGAAAGCCGCGCTCAGATGATGATCCAGGGAGGGGACATCGGCACCTGGGAATGGGACGCGTCGACAGACCTGGTCGAAACCAACTCGGTGTTCCTCACGACCCTCGGCTACCCGGCGGACGAGCGGATCCACAGCATCGAGTGGCTACGGGAGCTGTGTCACGAGGACGATCGGGCGGAGTGCGACCGCGCCATCCTGGATGTCATGGAAGGGCGCACCGAGCTGTTTCGCGGCCATCATCGGCTGCTCGGCAAGGACGGTAAGTGGAGATGGGTGCTGGGAGCCGGAGGAGTGCTCGAGCGCGGGGCCGATGGCAAGCCGCTGCGCATGTACGGCGTTCAGTTCGACATCACCGCGCAGAAGCTCGCGGACGAGCAGCGGCGCCTGGCCAGCGAGCGGCTCGCCCTGATCGCGGACAACGTGCCGGGAATGATCTTCCAGTGGCGCCAGAGCGCCGAGGGCAAGGGCGAGTTCCTCTACGTCAGCCCCGGCGCCCGCAGCGTCTATGGACTGGTTCCGGATCAGCTGATGAACGACGGAACCGTGTTGCGACGGATCTCGCACGAGGATGACCGCGAGCCGATCGCGGAGTCGATGTACCGATCGAAGCAAACCCTGGAGCCCTGGCATCTGGAGCACCGCGTCGTGCGTCCGAGCGGCGAGCTGACCTGGGTGGAGGGGGACGCCGTGCCGCGCCGGCTCGAGGACGGCAGCACGGTCTGGAACGGATATGTCGCCGATGTGACCTCGAGCAAGCATGCGCAGGAGGAGCTGCGCATCAGTGAAGCGAAGCTCCGCAGCCTCTACGACCTCTCGCCGCTGGGCATCGCGCTCAACGACATGGACGGACGCTTCCTGCAGACGAACCGCGCGGTGGAGATGATTACGGGATATTCGCAGGAAGAGCTCCTCGCGCTGCGATGGTCCGACTGGCACGTCACCGAAGCGGACTCCGAGCGGGCATTGCGAGTCGAGACGCTGCTGCACGACGGGCGGTTCGGACCGGTCGAGATGAGCCTGAAGCGCAAGGACGGCTCGCGGGTACCGGTGCAGATCACCGGCATCATCGTCCGCTCCACCGACGGCGCGCGGCACATCTGGTCGATGGTCGAGGACATCAGCGTTCGCAAGCGCTCCGAGCAGCGCATCTCCTTCCTGGCGTATCACGACGCGCTGACTGGCCTGGAGAACAGGCTCGGCCTGCGCTCCAAGCTCGAAGAAATGCTGGACACGTCGCTGCAGACGGCAGGGTCCCTGGCCGTCGTGCTGATCGACCTGGACCGCTTCAAATACGTCAACGACACCCTCGGCCACGACGTGGGCGACGAGCTGCTCGTCGAGATCGCGCGCCGCCTGAAATCGACCGTGCGCGACGATGACGTCGTGGCGCGCCTCGGCGGCGACGAGTTCGTCCTGGTGCTCGGCGGCCTGCCCGATGAGTCGCACGTCGATGCGCTCGTGCAGAAGCTCTTCCGCCAGCTGCGGGGCAACTTCCGGCTTTCCAGCCGCGCGGTCTACACGAC
>FTDY01001321.1_pt1 | contig 13819 bp, 8 predicted proteins | sample 1640031 | NCBI WGS metagenome assembly FTDY01 (sample SAMEA3914816, study PRJEB12502) | metagenome | biome: forest; material: soil | place: USA | collected 2011-09-16 | depth 0.3 m
CTCCATGTCCGCCGATTCCGAACTGGCTCGGTTGCTCGAGCATCCGGCCATCTGGCGCGGCCGCAGCGCGGCGCGGACGGAGGTCGTTCCCACAGGCTTCGACGCGCTCGATGACCGCCTGCCCGGCCGCGGCTGGCCGCGCACCGGGCTCATCGAGATCCTCGTCTCCCGATTCGGAGTTGGCGAGTTGTATCTGCTGCTGCCGGCGCTCGCCATCCTGACGCGCCGGCCGGCGGCCCGCTGGTGCGCCTGGATCGCTCCCCCGGCTGGCCTGGAGCCTTTCGCCCCGGCGCTCGTGGGGCACGGGGTGGCTCTTGAGCGGGCGCTCGTGGTCCGGGCCCCGGCGATGGCGATGTGGGCCTTTGAGCAGTCTCTCGGCTCGGGCGCCTGCGATGTCGCCATGGCGTGGGCGCGCCGTCCACATGTACGGGAAATCCGCCGTTTGCAGCTCGCCGCCGAGCGGGGCCGGGCGCTCGGCATTCTGTTTCGTTCCCAGCGTGCGGCGCGGGAGTCTTCCCCTGCGGTCTTACGGATGGCGCTGGAGCCGTCGGCCCGGGGTGCGTGCGCCACTTTGCTCAAGAGCCGTGGGGGAGCGCTGGGCTCGGTCGAGATTGCATGGCTACCGGTCGCCGGGAGTTGAGCATGCGGCCGCCCGTCACCGTCAGAACCGGCGAGGCCCTCGAGACGAATGAGGCGTTCGAGAGGGGCGAGGCCCGCACGACAGACAACGCCCCGGCGCGTGCACGCAAAGTCACGCCCCTACGCGCCCTGGCGCGTTGGCAGCCCTCCGGTGCACCGGCCGTCACGGCCCCGGAGCTCTGGGTCGGCCTGCATTTGCCGGGCAACACGGCCGCGGGAGATGCGGCTCAACGTGCGGGGGAAGTCATGGAGCGCCTCGCCACTCGCGTGCAGCGGTTCACGCCGCGCGTGAGCATCGCCCCTCCGGACGGTCTGCTGCTCGAGGTGAAAGGCAGCCTGCACCTGTTCGATGGCATGGAAGGCTTGTGCCGCTCCTTGCTGCGCGAATGCGGCGCTTTGGGATTGCAGCCCGCGATGGCGCTGTCACCGACGCCGCTTTCCGCACTCGTGGCGGCGCGCTGCGGCAAGCCTTTTACCGTACTGGGACTGGCGCAGCTCATCAGCCAACTCTCGCCGCTGCCCCTTACGGCTTTACGTTGGCCCCAGGAGACGCTCAAGCGCCTCGCGCATATGGGCGTGCGGACGATCGGGCAGGCCCTGCGTCTGCCGCGTGCGGGCTTCGCGCGGCGCTTCGGGACGGGACCTCTTTTGGAGCTGGACAGGCTGACGGGCCGGGATGCGGACCTGCGCGACCGGTTTCGCGCGCGCGAACGCTTCTGCCGCAAACGCGATCTCACCTATGAGCTGGAGAGCCATGGCGCCCTTCTCAAGGTGCTCGACCCGCTGCTGCAGGAGCTCGGGAAATTCCTGCAGGCGCGTCAATGCGGCCTCCTGCAGCTGGAGTGCCTCCTGCAGCATCGCCATGCCGCTACGTCGAGCTGCATGCTCCGGCTTGCGGCGCCGACGGCAGACGCCGTCCGTCTGGGCGAATTGCTGGGGGAGCGCCTGACCCAGCTCGTCTTGCCCGAACCGGTGCGCTCCTGCGAGTTGCGCTCGGGCTCTCTCATCCGCAGTGCGCTTTCTTCCAACTCGCTGTGGCAGCCGGGCGAGCATGGGGGAGCCATCAGTGTGGAATCATCGGGACTCATCGAGCGCTTGCGCGCGCGCCTGGGGCCTGAAGCGGTCTACGGCCTGGAGGTGCTGCCCGGGCATAGGCCGGAAAATGCCTGGAGAGCGCGCGAACCGGCCGAGGCAGCGGGGGTAGGCCGCGCTCCTGCCGATAAGGGCGCGCCTTTTTGCCGCCCACTTTGGCTGTTGTCGGTTCCGCAGCCTCTGTCGGAGCGCGGCGGGCTGCCGCGCCGTCGAGGTCCTCTGAGTCTGTCAGACGATCCTGAGCGCATCGAGACCGGGTGGTGGGATGGCGGGGAAATCGAAAGGGATTACTACGTAGCCGTCGACATTCACGGGGTGCGCCTGTGGGTGTTTCGCGAGCGCGTAGCTCCACATCGCTGGTTCCTGCATGGAGTGTTCGGTTGAGCCGCGACCCCACGCACTCTTTGTCTGCGTATGCGGAGCTGCATTGCCTCTCGAATTTTACTTTCCTGCGCGGGGCCTCACATCCCCAGGAGCTGGTGGAGCGGGCCTGCACACTGGGCTACACGGCGCTCGCCCTCACCGATGAATGCTCGGTCGGGGGTGTCGTCCGCGCCCACATGGCGGTAAAAGGCAAGCCGCTGAAGCTGATCGTCGGAGCGGAATTCCGCCTCGAATGCGGCTTGCGGCTCGTGGCCCTGGCCATCGATCGCCGCGGCTACGGAAAGCTGTGCCGGCTGATCACTCGCGGGCGCCGCGCGGCCGACAAGGGAAGCTATTCCCTGACGCGCCGGGACGTGGAGGAGAACGGCCTCGAGCAGTGCTTTGTGCTGTGGCTGCCGGCGTCGGGCCGCCCCGTCGCAGGGAAAATCCAGGCCGACGAAGCGCGCTGGCTGGCGGAACGCTTCACCGGCAACGTGCGGATCGCTGTCGAGCTGCTGCGCGATGGAGCCGATCGCGAGCGGCTCGCCGCGCTCGAAGCGATTGGCCGCAACCTGAATCTCCCGCTCATTGCCAGCGGCGACGTTCACATGCATGTGCGCAAGCGCCGCGGCTTGCAGGACGCGCTGACAGCCATTCGCCTCAATGTGCCCATCGCGGAGGCCGGCTGGAGTCTTCATCCCAACGGGGAGCGGTACTTGCGTGAGCGCGAGCGTCTCGAGCGGCTGTATCCGCGAGAGTTGCTCGAGGAGACGGTGGCAGTCGCAGAGGCGTGCCACTTCTCGCTGGATGAGCTGCGCTATGAATATCCACACGAGCTCGTGCCGGCAGGGGAGACGCCGGCCAGCCATCTTCGCAAGCTAACTGAAGAAGGCGCGCGGCAGCGCTGGCCCGAGGGAGTCCCGTCGAAAATCCGCGCGACCATCGAGAATGAGCTGGCGCTGATCGCCGATCTGCATTACGAACCTTACTTTCTGACTGTGCACGATATCGTCGCCCAGGCACGCTCCAAGGGAATTCTGTGCCAGGGGCGGGGCTCCGCGGCGAATTCGGTCGTGTGCTACTGCCTCCACGTCACGGCCGTCGATCCGGTCCGCGCCACGTTGCTTTTCGAGCGCTTCATCTCCCGCGAGCGCAATGAACCGCCCGACATCGATATCGATTTCGAGCACGAGCGGCGTGAGGAGGTCATCCAATACGTCTATGGGAAATATGGCCGCGCACGGGCAGCGATCGCCGCAACCGTCATCATGTATCGCTCACGCAGCGCGCTGCGCGATCTCGGCAAGGCCTTCGGCCTCGATCCCGAGCAATGCGGACGGCTGGCCAAGCTCATGCAGTGGTGGGACGGTGGCGATGTCATGGCCGAGAGAATCGCCGAAGCCGGCTTCGATCTAGCAGATCCCATCCTGGCCCGGCTGCTGCCGCTCGCCCGGGAGCTGATCGCTCTGCCGGGATTCCCCCGTCATCTATCACAGCACGTGGGCGGGTTCGTGATCTCGGAGGGCGTTCTCGAAGAGCTCGTGCCGATCGAGAACGCGAGCATGCCCGATCGTACGGTCGTGCAATGGGACAAGGACGATCTCAACGATCTGGGCCTGCTCAAGGTGGATCTGCTCGGTCTCGGAATGTTGACCGCGCTCAAACGCGCGTTCGCGATCGTGCAGGACTATCGTGGCAAGACCTACTCCCTTGGCGACCTGCCAGCGGAGGATTCCGACGTCTACGACATGATCTGCCGCGCCGATACGGTTGGGGTATTCCAGATCGAGTCGCGCGCGCAGATGGCGATGCTGCCGCGGCTGAAGCCGCGCCAGTACTACGACCTCGTCATCGAGGTAGCCATCGTCCGTCCAGGGCCGATCCAGGGCGACATGGTGCACCCCTACCTGCAGCGGCGGAAGGCGGGTACGGCGATCAGCTATCCGAAACGCGAGGTGGAGGAAGTGTTGAAGCGCACGCTCGGCGTGCCGATTTTCCAGGAGCAGGTGATGCAACTCGCGATCGTGGCCGCGGGTTTTACGCCAGGCGAGGCTGACGCGCTGCGCCGCGCGATGGGTGCTTGGAAGAGAAACGGAAATCTGGAAGCGTTCCGGGAGAAGCTGTTGGAAGGGATGCGCGTGCGAGGCTACAGTGATGACTTCGCGCAGCGCCTGTACCAACAGATGATGGGGTTTGGCGAATACGGATTCCCGGAGTGCGTCGTGGGTGAGACTCGCGTAGTGGATGCCGATACGGGGCGATGGTTGACCATCGATGAGATCGTGTCTGGGCGGGCTCACTTGCACAGCACGTTCGCCTGCGATGCGACTCTTCGCTTGCGAAAGCGTGCGGTCATCACAGCGAAGGCCAGTGGAGTCAAGCCGGTCTGGCGTCTGCGGACCGCTTTGGGTCATACCATCGTTGCGACCGCGGAGCATCCGTTCCTGACGATGGACGGATGGCGTCATCTCGGGAAGCTGCAGGTGGGCGATCATGTGGCCGCCGCTCGCTCGGTACCGATCTCGGGACGCCTGCAGTGGCCGCGCCATGAGATTCTGGTGCTTGCCGATCTGATCGCGGAAGGCAATTTATGTCACCCCAGCACTTTCTATTTCTATACGACCGAGCAATGGCATTGCGATGAATTCGTGGAGGCCGTCGAGTGCTTTCCAAACACCCGCGCGGTCATCGAGCGCAACAAGGGCTGCTTCTCGGTGCGCGTCAGGCGAATCGATCGCAATGTGCCAGCCGGCGCGGTCGGTTGGGCGCGGGAGCTCGGAATCTGGGGCGTGGGTGCTCGCCGCAAGCAACTTCCGTCCGCAGTCTTTGAATTGTGCAACGACGATGTCGCTTTGCTGCTCGCCCGCCTCTGGGAAGGGGACGGCGGGTTCTCAATGAGGGGCCATGCCTCGTATGACACCGCTTCGGAGCGGCTCGCCCAAGAGGTACAGCACTTGCTCCTGCGGCTTGGCATCGTTGCGCGGCTGTACCGTCGTACTCGAACTTACAAGGGCCGTCGGCTCGAGCACTGCGTCGTCACGGTCACCGGTGAAGAGCCGCTGCAGCGGTTCTGGCGCCATATCGGATGTCGTTGCAGGGATCTGCGTAAGCGAGGGCAATCCGAGATGCTGGCGGCGGGACGCAGGAGTAACCGCATGTCGCGGGATGTCATTCCCGTCAAGGTGCGGGAAATCATCGGCCGCGAACGCGCTGCGCTGCGCCTGAGCTGGGAGGAGATCGGTCTGAGGGCGGGGCTGTGCGTGCGTGAGCTGCAAGCCCATGGCGGATGCAAAGTAGGTTTTCGCCGCTCCATGATAGAACGACTGGCGCCGGTTTTACATTCCCGCGAGCTCGCAAGGATTGCGAAGTCAGATGTCCATTGGGACAAAGTGGTGCAGATCGAGGCGCTGGAGCCGCAGGCGACCTACGATCTGCAGATCGACGGCGATCACAATTTTCTGGCGAACAATCTGGTCGTACACAATTCCCACAGCGCAAGCTTCGCCCTCCTGGCCTACGACTCGGCTTGGCTGAAGCATCACGAGCCGGCGGCCTTCACGTGCGCGCTGCTCAACAGCCAGCCCATGGGCTTCTACGCGCCCGCGCAACTGGTGCGTGATGCGCGTGAGCATGGCGTCGAAGTGCGCGCAGTGGCTGTGCAGGAGAGCGATTTCGAATGCACTCTGGAGCGCCGCGACGATGGCGAGCCGGCGTTGCGGCTGGGGCTATGCCTGGTGAAGTCGCTGTCGGAGGCGGGAGCGAAGCGTGTCATGGCCGCGCGGATGGAGCAGCGGTTCCAGAGCGTTCAGGACCTCAGCCGGCGTTCTGCGCTCGACCGCGGCGATCTGGAGGCGCTGGCGGCCGCAGGCGCACTCGCGGCCTTGAGTGGCAATCGCCACCTGGCATTCTGGGAAGTGGCCGGCACCGAACGGCCGCTGCCCCTGGCGCCATCGCCTCTGCGCCCGGGAAGTCTGGAAGAGGGCCGGCCGCTGCTCGCAGCGCCCACGGAGGGGCAGCGTATCGTGGCGGACTACGCTTCGGTCGGCTTGACCCTGGGTCGCCACCCCATGGCTTTGCTGCGCGAGCGTCTGCGCAATGAGCTGCTCAGCGCGGCCGATCTGCGCTGCGTCGCACACGGCAAGCGCGTGCGCACCGCGGGCATCGTCCTCATGCGCCAGCGCCCGCAAAGCGCAAGCGGCGTCACCTTCCTCACGCTCGAGGACGAGACGGGACAGGTCAATCTCATCGTCTGGGAAAGCGTAGGCCGCGAGCAGCGCCGGGCGCTCGTAGAATCGCGCCTGCTCGAAGTCCACGGAGAGCTGCAGCGAGAGGAGGGGGTCGTGCACCTCATCGCGCGCAAGCTGATCGACCGTTCGACCCTCCTCGGGGAGTTGGTGACGACTTCCCGGGATTTTCACTGAGCGATGCTTTTCTGCGCACCCCAAACGCTCTGGCCGCCGCGCAGAAGCTCTACGGGGTCTCGTTCAATCCCGAAGTCACTTTGAAGGCGCTATCCTTCTGGATCGTGCGCCACCGGGAATCATCGACCCACGCTCCTGGGCCTACTGGAATTCCAAGCTGGGTCGCTATCCGGCGCCGCCACTGCCGTCGCGCCGGCCAGGAAAGAGCTGACCGGCCTCACCTACCTCAAGTTCGGCCTCCGCCCGCGACCTAGTCGCGGCTTTCAGGCCCCCTGCCACGGTCCTTGCCCGGGCGCGAGTCTTCGTCGCCGATGTCGTAATCCTCGAAGTCGCTGGTCAGCTCGGCGGTGCGCTTGTCCTCGAGCATGCGCTCGAGACGCCGCCACGCCGGCTCGCCCGCGTTCTGGCCACGACGCTTCGCCAGATCCAGGTCCTTATTGACCTGATCCAGGTCGACGTCGGCCTCAGCCGCGGGCTCGTCGGCTTCTTCGTCTTCGAATTCGTCTGATTCGGGTTTCTCGCTCATGCGGGACGACCAGATCCGTTCGGCTACGAACGCGAGGGCGCAGAACTTAAAACAAAATCCGTGGCATCTGCAACGCCGCGCTCAATGAATGAGGTTGTTCATCTCGAAGATGGGCATGAGCATTGCAAAAACGATGCCCATCACGAACAGGCCCATGAGCACGATGAGCAGCGGCCCGAGCAGGCCGACCATCGTCCCGAGCAGCCCATCGAGCTCCCGTTCCTGGCTGATGGCGGCACGCTCGAGCATGCTGTCCAGCTCGCCGCTGGACTCCCCGCTCGAGATCAGGTGAATGGTCATGGGCGGAAACAGCTTGCTCACCGAGAGGGACCGGCCGATTGGGGCGCCTTCGCGTACCCGTGCGGCCGCGTCGGTCACCGCGTCCCGCATTGGCAGGTTCGTGACCACCTCGCCGGCGATGCGCATGGCCTCCAGCACCGGCACGGAGCTGGCTGAGAGGATGCTGAAGGTCCGGGTGAAGCGCGCGGTATTGAACCCCCGGTTCAGCTTTCCCATGATGGGCAGGCGCAACTGCAGCCGGTGCCAGTGCCGCCGTGCGGCCGGATCCCGCAGCCAGCGCGTGAAGGCAAATATCGCGATCACCAGCCCGATCAGCAGATAAATGCCGTATTGGCGCAGGAAATCGCTGGTGCCGATGAGGACGCGGGTGGAGAGGGGAAGCTTCGCCTTGCTCGCCTCGAAAACGGAGACGACCTTGGGCACGACGAACACGAGCAGGCCGGTGACGATGGCCGAGCACATGACGGACAGCACGATCGGATACATCAGTGCGCCCAGGACCTTCTGCCGCATCAGCTCACGGCCTTCCGTGTAGTCGGCGAGGCGCTCGAGGATGTTGTCGAGGTGACCTGATTGCTCGCCCGCGGAGACCGTCGCTCGGTAGATCTCGGGAAAAACGCGCGGAAAGTCGCCAAATCCGTCCGCGAGCGTGTGGCCCTCCATGACCCGCGAACGTACTCCAAGCACGATGCTTTGAATTCGCGGCTTCTCGGTCTGCTGCGAGACGGCTAGCAGGGATTCCTCGAGGGGCAGGCCCGCTCGGACTAACGTCGCAAGCTGGCGTGTGAACAGGGACAGGTCCCCGGGCGAGACGCCCCGGCTGAAGCTGAAGGAGCGCTGGCGCTTCGATTCCTTTTGGGCCACCTCCGACACGGTGACCGGGAGGAGCTGCTTCTCCCTCAGCAACTGGCGGATGTGGCGCGGCGTATCGCCTTCGAGGATGCCCTTGCGCTCCTTGCCGCCGGTGTCCAGTGCCGTGTATTCGAACGCGCCCATGCATTACGGCCTGCGGCCGGACTCTCCACGGAGCTCAGGAAGACTCCGTAAAATGAGCGGCGCCAGGGGCGCCGGAACGAATCATCAGTCCTCGCGCGTCACGCGCAGGACCTCGTCTATGGTCGTCTCGCCCCGCAGCACGCGGGCCCGGCCGTCGTCACGAATCGACGGGGTCGTCTTGCGAGCGTGACGGTCAAGCTCCTGCTCGCTCGCGCCGTCGTGGATCATGGTGCGCATCGCATCATCGACGACGATGAGCTCGTAAATCCCCGAACGCCCGCGGTAGCCGCCGGAGCCGTCGCGGCCCGGCCTGTAGAGGATCGGCGAAGGATCCTCCGGCCGCAGGTTGAGCAGCCGGCGCTCGTAGTCGCCCGCCTGAAACGGTTGCTTGCTCTCGGGACTCAGAACGCGCACCAGCCGCTGCGCCAGCACGCCGATCAGGCTCGAGGACAGCAGGAACGGCTCGATGCCCATGTCGCGCAGGCGGGTCAGCGCGCCCGCCGCGGTGTTGGTGTGGAGCGTCGACAGCACCAGGTGGCCGGTCAAGCTCGCCTGGACGGCGATCTGGGCGGTCTCGAGATCGCGGATCTCACCGACCATGACCACGTCCGGGTCTTGCCGCAGAATCGCCCGCAGGCCGCGCGCGAAGGTCATCTCCACCTTAGTGTTGACCTGGGTCTGGCCGATGCCGTCGATGAAGTACTCGATCGGATCCTCGACCGTCATGATGTTCTGCGTGTTGTCGTTGAGGCGCTCCAGCGCCGCATACAGCGTGGTCGTCTTGCCCGAGCCGGTCGGCCCGGTCACCAGCAGGATGCCGTGCGGCTTGTGGATCAGCTCGTCGATGAGCTTCTCGGTCTCGGGGTACATGCCCAGCGCGCTCAGATCGAGCCGGCCGGCCTGCTTGTCCAGGATACGCAGTACGACGCGCTCCCCGTGGCCGGAAGGAATCGTCGAGACGCGTACGTCCACCGCGCGGCCGGCGATCTTCAGGCCGATGCGGCCGTCCTGCGGCAGACGTTTTTCCGCGATGTCGAGCTTCGCCATGACCTTGATGCGGGACACGACGAGCGGCGCCACGGCGCGCTTGGACTGCAGCACTTCGCGCAGTACGCCGTCGACGCGGAAGCGCACTACGAGACGATTCTCGAACGGCTCCACGTGAATGTCCGACGCATTCTCCTTGACCGCCTGCGTGAGCACCGCGTTGATCAGCCGGATGATCGGGGCATCGTCGTCGCTGTCCAGCAGGTCAGCCTGCTCGGGCAGGTCCTGGGCGAGATGCGCGAGGTCCTGGGTGTCGTCGAATCCTTCGACCGCCTGCATGGCGTCCGAGCCGGCCTCGTAGATCGTGCGCAGCAACTCATCGAACTCGATTCCCGGAATGCGCTCCAGGCGCAGGTTGCGCCGCAGGTAGCGGCGCAGCTCTGCGATCGCGAAGGGACCGGCGTCCTGCCGGCACACGCACTCCGCGCAGCCGTCGGCGCCTATCTGCCGGACCAGAATTCCGTGCCTCTTCGCAAACGCGAACGAGACCTTGCGGTCCGGGATCGGCGCCGCGGAGGCGCTTGCGCCGGCGATCACCGCTTCGGCGACTTCATTCATGGGGCACGCTCACTGCTTCGATCCATCCGCTGGCGGCGGAGGCGCGTTGGCCGGAGACGCCGCGTCCGGCGCCGCGGGCAGCCCGGGTGGCGCCGCGGAGGTGGCGGAAGAGTCCGATCCGGCCGGAGGTGCACTCGGCAGCGGAGCGACCGCACCCGGGGGAGACGCTCTGAGACGTTGCACCGCTGCGGCATCCAGGTCCGCCTGGTCCTTGGCCTGTTGCGCCTGTTTGGCTTTCTCGGCATCCGTCAGGGGCGCGGGCGGCGCAGAGGCGGCCGGGTGTGGCGCCGGCGGCGGCGGTAACTTCGGTTTGCCCGCGCTGGGGAGCAACGGCAGGATCTCGCGTTTGTTGTACGTGCTCTGCGAGTCCATCATGTAGTTGTACTTGGAGTCGGTCTCATACGCGGCCTGCGGGTCATCGCGCAGAATCTTCGGCCGGATGAAGATCATGAGATTGTTCTTGGTGTCATGAGCCTGGCGTGTCTTGAAGGCAAGGCCGAGGATCGGGATGCTGCCGAGAAAGGGCACGCGCTGCTCGCCCTTGCTGGATGAGTTGGAGATCAGGCCGCCGAGCACGACGACACCGCCATCCTCGATGAGCACGTTGGTGCTGATGGTGCGCTTGTTCGTCGTGATGTCGACGGACGACACCGACGTCGTGGCGACGCTCGAGCTCTCAATGGAGATCTTGAGCACGACCGAGTTGCCCTCGGCGGACATCTGCGGCGTCACTTTGAGAATGGTTCCCACCTCTTCGCGCTGCACCGTCTGGAACGGATTCACCTGGCCGTTGTTGGTGGTGCCGGTGTTCGTGAACGACCCGGTGATGAAGGGCACCTCCTGCGCCACTTTGATCTCCGCCTCCTGATTGTCGAGCGTCAGCATCGAGGGGGTCGCGATCACATTGGTGTCCGAGTCACCGCGGATGGCGCGCAGCATGGCGGCAAAATTCAAACCTCCGGCGGCCAGGCGGCCCACGGCAAGGGTCGTGCCGGTGGGGATCGACGGTGTGGCAGTCGTGGTGCCCGTGACGCCCGTACTGGTGGCGCCCGAGACGGCTGCGACGCTGCTGGCGAGATCGACGATGGATGCGCCGCCGACCGGATTGACGAACGCTCCGGCCGGGACCGTACCGTTGCCCTTGGTGAATTCCGCCCAGTTGACGCCCAGTTCCGCGCTCTTGTCCGTGTTGACCTCCACGATGATCGCTTCGACCAGCACCTGCGGCCTGCGGATGTCGATCTTGTCTATGATGCTCATCACCGCATGCATGATTTTCGGCGGTGCCGTGATGATCAGCGCATTGTTCTGCGGGTCCGCCCAGACCATGGCGTTCTTCTCCGCCTGCGCCTGCGGGGAGGCCTGTCCTCCGGTGGCCGCGCCGGCGGCCGCCTGGGCCACACCAGTGATCTGTTCCTTGAGCTTGGGAGCGATCTTTTCCGCATCGGCGTAGTGCAGATAGCGCACCCGTGTGTCGCCGCCAGCTTCGAGCGGCGTGTCCAGGTGAGCGACCAGCGCCCGGATGCGCAGCCGCGAGGATTGCTCGCCGCTGATGAGCACGCTGTTGGAGCGCTCATCGGCGACCACCTTGGAGGCCGCGCCGCCTTCGGCCGCGGCCGCCTGGGTGTACAGGGAATTGATGACCCGCACGATCTCCGCCGCGGAGGCGTTCTGCAGCGGCACGATCTCCACGTCCTGGTCGCCGACCTGGTCGATCCGCCGGATGATGCGGATCAGGCGGTTCACGTTGCTGGCGCGGTCCGAGATGATGAGGATGTTCGAGGCGGTGTAGGCGGCGAGATGGCCGTACTGCGGGATCAGGGGCCTCAGGATGGGCACGAGCTGCGCCGCGCTGACGTTCTTGACGTCGATCACCTGCGTGACGATCTCATCGGAGCTGGAGCTCACGTGATCCGGCAGGTCGATCGAGGGAAGCGTGCGCGCATTGGCGTCCGGCAGGATCTTCACCACGTTGCCGGCCTGCACGGCGATGAATCCATGCACCTGCAGAATCGACAGGAATGCCTCATAGAAGGCCGCGGGGGACATCGGCGTCGAGGACAGCATCGTGACCTGCGCGCGCACGCGCGGATCGAGGATGAAATTCTTGTTGGTGGCCGCGCTGACGGCCTCCGCGATCTGCGTGATGTCGGCGTCCTTGAAGTTGGGCGTGATCTGTCGCGTCTGCTGTGCGGACGCCAGCGACACCATGACCAGGGCGGCCAGCGCGCAGCGAAGGAAGAAGCGAAAGCCATTCATCTGGACGACCCCTCGAGTCTTGAGCGTGCCGACTATTGCGTGCTGTCGGTCGGGTTGGGCGGTTCGACCGAGGGCGGGGGCGAAGGTTGCCCCTGATCGCCCGCAGCGGCGCCTTGCGGGCCCGCGAGGGCGTCGGCTTCCTGCGCCATCTGCGCCATGTTCAAGGTCAGATCCTGCTGCTGCCCGTTGCGCATGACCGTGATGTGTGCCTCATTGGAGGAACCGATCGTGCGGAATACCTCCTGCCCGCGCGCCGGATCATCGAGCGGTGTGCCGTTGATGGCCATCACCAGGTCCCCCGGGCGCAGGCCCAGGCGCACGAACGCCTGCCGGTTCCTGCCCGGGTAGACGCGGTAGCCGCGCAGCTTTCCCTGGCTGAGGTTCGGCTGGGGACGCAGGATGTCCGCCAACAGGCCCGGGTCGTCCGTCATGATCTTCCTCATCCTCTCGACGACCGGGTTCTCCGTCTGCAGGGCCGCCGCGGACGGGGCCGGCGCGTTCGGCAGGGCACCGCCCTGCAGCTGGCGCGGCAGCGCCAGGTACTCGAGCTTGCCGTTGCGATCGAGTACGACCCGGTCGATCAGGACCGAGTGCAGCTTCGCGTTGCCCGGAACGCTGTCTCCGACCGCATACACTTTGGCGGCCGTGGCGCTGGGACCCAGGATAGCCAATCCATTGCGGGGGTCGTCTGCGGCAATGATTCCGGTCAACACCAGGGGCATGCTCGTCTGCGTCGCGTTGGCCGGATCCTGTGCGGAGGCATCGACAGCGGCGGCGCCGAAGAGATGGGCATTGGTGATGGCGGCGACGTTCACGCTGCGGCTCTGCACCGGTCCCTGCGTCGGGAGCGCGGAGGGGCCCGGGACCTTACCCGCGCCCGCAAGATCGGTCACGATGAAGGCGCCCTGCACGCCGAGTGCGAGCGCGAGCCCCCAGGTGGCCAGCCGCGGCCCGTGCGTGAGCGCCAGCGAGCGCCACTTGTCGGGAGCGGGAAGGCCTTCAAGCCAGGAAGCAGCGTTCATTGAGTGGATCGGACCTCGTGACCCTTAGCGAGAAAACACATCCGCGGGGGCGCCACGTCCACGCGGCGCGGGACGTTCGCGGTCGCCATCATACGGGCGTGCCGCTTGCGCTCTCAAGCAATTGTTTCTGTTCAAGTAACTCAGACCCCTTATCACACACTTGTGTTGCCGTTTGGCGACCCATATAAAGACGTCATGCCCGATTCGCATCCTGCCCGCCCGGACACCGGCGTCATCGTCGAAGAGGCGCGGCCGCAGGTCAAACAACCCCCGTTGTTCCAGGTGGTCCTGCTCAACGACGACTACACTCCCATGGAGTTTGTCGTCGATGTGCTCGAAAAGTTCTTCAGCCTGAACCGACCGACGGCGACGCGCATCATGCTGGAGGTGCACACCAAGGGTAAGGGCGTTTGCGGAGTCTTCACTTACGAGATTGCGGAGACGAAAGTGGCGCAGGTCACGACGTATGCCCGCGATCACCAGCATCCGCTCATGTGCACATTGGAAGAAGCCTGATCCTCAAGAGGTTCGAAGAAAGTGCTGTCCAACGAGCTTGAATACTGCCTCAACGATGCCTTTCACCAGGCCCGTGAGGC
>FTDY01001343.1_pt1 | contig 13601 bp, 5 predicted proteins | sample 1640031 | NCBI WGS metagenome assembly FTDY01 (sample SAMEA3914816, study PRJEB12502) | metagenome | biome: forest; material: soil | place: USA | collected 2011-09-16 | depth 0.3 m
CATCGACACAGACATCGGCGCAGACATCGGCGCAGGCGCCGACCATGGCGTCATCGGCGTCCACCGTGCCAGCGCACCCAGGCAAGGCGGTCTACGACAAGACCTGCGCCTCATGCCACGATCATCCCGGCGCCACCCGCGCTCCCTCCTTCGATGCATTGCGAGGCATGCGGTACGGCTCCATCCACTTCGCACTGACTGAAGGGAAGATGCAGGCGCAAGCCGCGGCTCTCACGGGCGCCGAGCGCGCCTCTGTGATCGACTATCTCGCTGGCCGCGGCGTTACCGATGACGGATGGGTGGCCAAGTTGATGTGCGGCACGGACCGTCGCGCGATCAACCTCGATGCTGCTGCGACCGTCGCCGGATTCGGCTTCGACGAGAAGAACCATCGCCACCTCACACGCCGCCAGGCAGGACTCGCGACAGCGGACTTTCCGAAGCTCGAGCTTGCGTGGGCGCTCGGATTCCCCAACGCCACCAGCATGCGCGCGCAGGCGGCGGTCGTCGGCGCGACGGTGTTTCTGCCCGTGTCGGACTTCGGGCAGCTCTACGCCATCGATATCTCCTCGCCGAAGCCCTGCTTCAAGTGGGTCTACAAGAACGATATTCCGCTGCGAACCGGCGCCGCCTACGGAGTACTGCCGGGGTCGGGCCGTAAGGTCGTCGTTTTCGGCGACATCGCGCCCCTGGTCCACATGATCGACGCCACAACCGGCGAGGAGATCTGGCATCAGTCGGTCCGCCTCACGTCCCTGTCGAATGGGACAGGCACTCCCGTTCTCCACGGCAATCGTGTGTACGTGCCCCTGTCGGCGTCGGAGATTAATTTCGGAGCCGACGAGAAGCACGAGTGCTGCACGACGCACGGCGCGGTGTTTGCTCTGGATGCGCTCACCGGCCGGATCGTGTGGGCGGCTCACACGATGAAGGACGCCCAGCCCATCCGCGATCGTGGGGATGGGAAGATGATCCTGGGTCCCTCAGGCGCTCCGATCTGGAATTCACCTGCGATCGATGCGAAGCGCGGCCTGCTGTACGTGGGCACTGGCGAAGCCACCTCCGAGCCCGCAGAGCCGACGACCGACGCCATCCTGGCGATCGACCTCGCCACTGGTGCCCTGCGCTGGCGCTTCCAGGCGACGGCAAACGACATCTTCCTCACGGGCTGCATGAACAAGCGCGACGGCCTCAACTGCCCACGCGACACTGTGTTCCTCGACGCGGACTTCGGCGCCTCCACCGTTCTTGTGAATCGTCCTGGTGGCCGGGACATCGTTCTGGCCGGACAGAAGTCCAGCACGCTCTGGGCGCTCGACGCGAACGACGGCAAGCTGCTCTGGAGCCGCAACTTCGGCCCAGGTTCGATCGCCGGCGGCATTCACTGGGGAATCGCCTTCGATGGCAAGCGGGTGTTCGTCCCCGTGAGCGTGCTCCCAGGCCGCGATGGCAAGCCCGGGCCCGGCGAGATCGCCGGTCTGCACGCCGTCGATGTGGAGACCGGCCACGTGGACTGGTCGTTCGAAGCGCAGCCGGATTGCTCCGGGGACCGCGCGGCGCGGGTCAAGAACTGCGCGGGAGGCATCGGCCTGTCCGGTGCGGCAACGGTCGTGGACGGCGCGGTGCTCGCAGGGAGCCTCGACGGATTCTTACGCGTGTTCGACGCTGCGACCGGCGCGTTGCTCTTCAAATACGATACCGCCCGCGACTACGACACGCTGAACGCAGTCCCCGGCAAGGGCGGCGCCATCGACAACGCCTCGATTGTCGCGGCCAATGGCTACGTATTCGTCAACTCAGGCTACGGCCTGATGGCGGGCCAGACGCCGGGCAACGTGTTCCTGGCTTTCAGGCCGAAGCGCGCCAGCCCCCGCTGATCGGGCGGTGCCGCGGGCAACCCGCCGCGAGCGGTGCCTGGCTGCCGCTTACAAACAGGCACGGGCTCACGCCTTTCGAGTCCGAGCCCGCTCGCAGCGCTTCCGATCCAGCTCCGTGGAGTAGACGGTCTTGCCCAGGACCATGCGTCCCAGGGTCACGCGCGCCTCCGTTGGATTCACGTCCTGCGGCAGTGACGCCACGATCAGCTCACCGCGCGCCCGGAACTCCTGCTCGAATTCAGGTGTCGTGAGGATGTACAGATCGTTGTTGCGCACTCCGTGGAGCACGCGCTGACCGGCCTCGAGCGCATCCATGCCAGGCGGGGGGCCCTTCATCTGCTTCATCGCCGCAGCCATGCTCGCCATGAACTTCGGATCCGGCTTGAAGCCGACGTCGGCCAGGGTGCTCGGACGGTTGCGGTTGGAGCTGCCGATGTTGGTGTTCACGATGCCGGGACAGAACACGGACACGCCGATGTTGCCGTCCGCGAGCTCGTTGCGCAGGGCCTCCATCATGCCCACGACCGCAAACTTCGACGCCGTATAGACTCCGGCCGGACCATGGCCCAGCAGCCCCGCGAGCGAAGAGGTGGCGACGATCTGGCCGCCTTCGCCATGAGCCTTGATCCGGGGCAGGAAGCTGCGAACGCCGTTGAAAACGCCATTCACGTTGATGCCCATGCCCCAGTCCCAATCGTCATACGTGGCCGTGCTCAGGCCACCGAACACTCCGACGCCTGCGTTGTTGACCAGCAAGTGAACCTTCTCAAAGACCTGGACGGTCTCCGCCGCGGCCTTCTCCATGCCCGGCCGGTCGGTCACGTCGACGTTGATGGCGTGCACGCGGTTTCCCGCGCTCTGGAGGTACGTCATGGCCTCGTCCAGGTGCGACTTCGTCCGATAGGTGATGACCACCTTCATCCCGGCATCGACGCACGCTCGTGCGACGCCCAGCCCGATGCCGCTGTCGCCGCCCGTGATGAACGCGACCTTGCCTTCCACGTCCTTCATGGGCACAGGCACCGACGGGCAGGTGGTCGGTACCGCCTGAGTGGATGCCGTGGATGCCGTGGCGCTCGCGGGACGCAGACCTGGCAACAAGGCGGCGGCTGAGGTCCCCGCGGCGGCGAGCGCGGTGCCTTCCAGGAATCGGCGGCGCGCTCGGCCGGACTGCGTCAACGTGCGCTTCTTCGAGTTGTCCTGGTCAGACATGGCGGCTTCTCCAGCGGAAACGGTTGGAACATTCTAAGGCGTCAGGGCAGAGTCATGGGCAAGTCACAGCGCAGTCATGGGCAAGTCAGGGCAAAGTCAGCGCAACGAGCTCGCCCGGGGAGTTCTTCGCTCCGACGGCGACGACGATGAACTGCCGTCCGTCGATCTCGTAAGTCATCGGCACACCCGACTGATTGGCGGGCAGCGTGAGCTCGTGGAGGATCGCCCCGCTCGCCTTGTCGTAGGCGCGCAGCTTGTTCCCCCCGCCGCCCGCCCGCCACAGGCCGCTCCCCTCACCGGCGAACAGCAGCGTCTTCGTGACCAGCAGCCCCGACTGATCGAATGAGCCCGTGCGCGGCAGATCGATCCCCGCGAGCGCGGGATTGCTGCGCGCCCATTGCGGAGCATCGCCGTTCGGCACCATCCACAGGTGATTGCCCGAATTCAGGTCGATGGCGGTGATGCGGCCCCACGGCGGCTTGGTGAGCGGCAGGCCGGCAGGCCCGCCCAGAGAGCCTTGCGGAAAGCCTTCGCCGTAAGCGCCGATGTAGCGCATGTCGGAGAGCTTCGGATCCTGGCGCAGCCCGATGGGGCCGACCGCGGAGATGGAGCCGACATAGAGGATGCCGGTCTCCGGATCGACCGCGGCCCCCTGCCAGTTCGCGCCGCCGGAGAGCGAGGGACGCAGCAGCGAGCCCAGATTCCCGCCCTCGACGACCACCGACGGCGGCAGATACATCGGCCCGTAGCGATAGTGGCTGACGATCTCGAGCGCCTGCTGCCGCAGCTGCGGGGTGAAGTCGATCAGGTCCTCGCGGCGCAGCCCCTGCGGCTCGTAGGGCGCGGGCCGGGTCGGGAAAGGCTGCGTGGCGGAGGTCTGCTCACCCGGGACATCCGTCTGGGGCACCCGGCGCTCCTCGATCGGCCACACCGGCTTGCCGGTCACCCGGTCGAACACGAAAGCCAGGCCCATCTTGGTCACCTGCACGACGGCCGGAATCTTCCGGCCGGCGACCGTGATATCCACGAGCACGGGCGGCGCCGGCAGATCGTAGTCCCAGATGTCGTGGTGGACGATCTGGTAGTGCCATATGCGCTTGCCGGTTCTCGCATCGAGGCACACGAGACTGTCGGAGAACAGGTTGTCGCCATGCCGATGGCCGCCGTAGAAATCGCCCGTGGCGGCTTCGACAGGCAGGTACACGTAACCGCGCGCGAGGTCTGCTGAGAACGGCGTCCACACTCCGGTGTTTCCCGTGTACTGCCAGCTGTTGTCCAGCCATGTCTGGGTTCCAAACTCGCCGTTCTGGGGAACGGTATGGAATGTCCACACGAGCGCGCCCGTGCGGGCATCGTAGCCGCGAACCCAACCGGGAACCGCGTCCTTCGATGGAGGGGCCCCACCGGCCGAGAAGGCGACGCCGACGACCACAACGTCGCCGACGATGACCGGGGGCGAGCTGGATCCAGGCGGCGTCTTGGTGAGTTCGGCAACCCGCGGCAGGCCTTCCTTCAGATCCACGATGCCGTGATGACCGAAGGATGCGATCGGCTGACCGGTGCGCGCATCGAGTGCGACGAGCTGGAAGCCCGGCGTGATGGTCAGGATGCGGCTCGGCTCGCTCGCCTCGGAGCCGCGCCAGAAGGAGACGCCGCGGCCCGAGCTGCGTCGCGGCGCGCTCGCCCCCCGCTCTCCCTCGTCCAGCCGATACATCCAGAGGGTCTCTCCGGTTGCCGCATCGATCGCGACCACGTTGCGGCGCAACCCCGCGCTGGTGTACAGCACGCCATCCGCCATCAAGGGCGTAGCGCGAAAGTAGAACTCGGGAGTCGGGCCGAAGTTGTCGGACTTCCAGCGCCAGGCGACCCGCAGCTTGCGGACGTTTTCGCGGTCGATCTGGGCGAGTGGGGAGTAACTCGTGCTGGCAAGGTCACCTCGGTTGTGCAGCCACTCGGTGCTTCCGAGCCTGCCGCTCTTCGCGCCGTCCCCTGCTGCATCGCCGCCAGCGCCCGGAGGCCAGCCGTTGGCACGGCGAATGTGCGCAAGCGCCGACACGTAGTCGCGGTCGCTGAGGGAACCCGGGTTGGTCGGGGGCATCGTGCGGCGCGTGAACTGGTCGAGCTCCTCCGGCGCGAGCGATGCCCAGTGTTGCTGAAAGGCGCTGCCGATGAGCGCCGGGCCGGTTTCGCCGCCTCGGAGCTCCGCACCGTGGCACCCTGCGCAACTGCGCAGATACGCATCGTCGCTGCTTTGTGCACCGGCACGCGTCGTCGACGCAGCCGCAGCAAGAGCCGCCCACACGAGCACACGAGCCATCGGCCTCAAGCGGTGGATCACTGCTGCTTCCTTCAATTTGACAACGGGCGGTGGGCCAATCGGACGTGCCGCCCCTCGAGGAGCGAGTCGCCCGGGTCGCCGATCGCGGGCGCATCGAACCGCGCGTACGATCTTAGGGGCCGCCGCCACGCTGTCAAAGATTGCGCTGTCGCACGGGCGCCGCCAGGGCAGGCGCAAGTCCCTGATTCAGCTATCGCCCGTCAAATGACTTTTTCCGCCGCCGGCCGCCGCTCGGCAACTCCCGCTGACTCGCTGCACGCGAATTGATGCGCTGTCCTCACGTCGAGCGCGCGCCATTTCTGCTCTGCCGTTTGTTTCCCACTGAGGCATACTGCCGCTCGGCAAACCGCCCACAAGTCGGCGCAGGCGCTGCGAGGCCGCACGCCCTTTAGAAACGTCAGCAAATCTAAAGCTCAAACACCGAGAGCCACGTATGTCCAACAAGGATCCCTCCCAGTCACCCCTCGACCTGGATCGCTTCGCGCTCGAGCGCCGGCGCTTCCTGTCCGAGGGAGCCGTATACGGAGTTGGAGCCGCGACCATCCTGGCCCAGCTGGGTCTGAGCCGCTATGCGCTCGCCCAGCCTGCCGCCGGGAACGCTGCACCGCCGGCACGCCCGGGGTTTACGCCCATGCCTCCCGAGCCCGCCGTGTCGCAAGCCGCGCCACTGCACGACCTCAAGGGTAAGGTCGCCTACATCACCGCCTCCTCCGACGGCATCGGCCTCGGAATCGCGCGCGCGGCCTCCAACGCCGGCATGAAGGTGTGCATCGGCTATCGCAACGAGGAACGGCTCAAGGCCGCTTTGCCGCTGTTCAAGAAGGGCAACGCCGGCGTGCTCCCGATCAAGCACGACGTGACCGATCGCGATGGCTGGGCCAAGGTGCTCGAGCAGATCAAGAGCCAGTTTGGCCGCCTGCACCTCGTCGTGAACAACGCAGGTGTCAAGACCTTCGCCCGGGTCAGCACGGTGTCGTACAAGGATTGGGACAACGCAGTGGCGGTGAACTTCACGGCCACCTACAACAGCGTTGCAGTGTGCCTGCCGCACATGCTCGAGCACGGCGAGGGCTCGCAGATCGTCGTAACATCATCGATGAGCGGCTTGCTGCCGGGCGGTCCCCTGGGCGTTTACACCGCCACGAAAATCGCGGTCGTCGGACTCATCGAGGCGCTTCGAGTCGAGCTGGAGGGCACGACGGTGGGTACGTCGGCCTTCTGCCCCGGCGGCGTCAACACCGACAACTATCTCGGCACCGGCGAAGAGAATCCGTTCCGCCAGGCGGGCCCCCGGCCGCCGGGCGCTCCCCCTTTCAAGGGCCCACCTCCGGGCATGGATCCTCTGGAGGCCGGAGAGCGCGTGTTGAACGGGGTGATTCACAACGATCTGTTCATCCTCACTCATCCGGAGTACATGCCGGGCACGCAGCAGCGCTTCGATGCGATGCTGGAGTCCGAGCCGGACGAAGTCGCACCGGAGGCCCGGGCGAAGGGTGAGACACGTGTGCTGCACGCCGGCATCTATCCGCGCGAGATCGTGCACCGCCAGCAGAAACGCAGGTCCTTCCGCAGCACGACCGTCTAAAGGCCCCAAGCGGACCCCGACACCACCAGATGAAACTACCGGGAATTCGTATGTCCAAGCAGGAAGACAGTCAAGCGGTGCGCGATGCGGCGACGGCGCTGAATCGACGCCAGTTCCTGGGCACCGGCATGGCCCTCGGCGCCGGCGGCACTCTCCTCGCCGGACTCGGACTGAGCGGCTGCGGGACCGAGCGGCTCGCGGCTGCGCCAACAGCCGCTGCGGCGCCGAAGCCAAGCCCGACGCCAACCCCCTCGCCCGCTGCCGCGCCCAGCGGCGGCCGCCCCCCGCTGCCGCCCGAGCCGACGGTCTCGCAGCCTCCGCCGCTGCGACAGCTGCAGGGCAAGGTCGCCTACGTCACCGCCTCGTCCGACGGCATCGGGCTGGGGATCGCACGCGCCGCATCCAACGCCGGCATGAAGGTCGTCATCGGCTACCGCAATGAAGAGCGCCTCAAGGCCGCTCTGCCCCTGTTCAAGCCAGGCAACGCCGGAGTGTTCCCGGTCAAGCACGACGTGACCGACCGCGACGGGTGGGCGCATCTGCTCGAGCAGATCAAGGGCCAGTACGGGAAATTGCATCTCGTCGTCAACAACGCGGGCATCAAGACGCTGCGCCAGGCAAGCCAGGCGAAGTACGACGAATGGGACAACGCGGTGGCGGTGAACTTCACGGCCATCTACAACAGTGTGGCGGTTTGCCTGCCTCACATGCTCGAGCACGGCGAAGGGGGTCACTTCGTGACCACGGCCTCGATGGGCGGACTGCTGCCTGGCGTCAACGCAGGCGTCTACACATCGACCAAGATTGCCGCCGTGGGCATCATGGAAGCACTGCGCGTCGAGCTGGAGTCCACCAACATAGGCACGTCGGTGTTCTGTCCCGGCGGCGTCAACACGGACAACTACGTCGGGAGCGGAGAGGAAAATCCCTTCCGCAAGCCGCCGCCGCCCGGAGCGCCACGCTTCAATTTCGTGTCGATGGATCCCCTGGAGGCGGGCGAGCGCGTCATGAACGGTGTCGTGAACAACGACCTGTTCATCCTCAGCCATCCGGAATTCAAGCCCGGCATGAAGGAGCGCTACGACGCGATCATGGCATCCACGCCCGCGGTCGAAACTCCGATCCCGCAGCCGCGCATCGACTACGAGCGCGTCGTGCTCCGCTGCGGCACTTACCCGCGCGAGATCGAGCACCGTAAAGTGAAGCGCAAGAGTTACCGCAGCGTCTGATCTTTTGGCTGTCCCCGGCCAAGCCGGCCGGGTCTTGCCGATCGGGCTGCTGCCGCGCGACCAAATGGTGCAGCGCCGGCGCAAAAATGGTGCAACGGCGGAACGGCCGCGTCGCTGCCTTATACTGGCTGAGTGTCAATCCACGTCGCACTCAACCACGTAACCCATTACCGCTACGACCGCAGCGTAGCTCTGGGTCCCCAGGTCGTGCGGTTGCGTCCCGCCCCGCATTCCCGCACGCGCATCCTGTCCTATTCGCTGCGGGCGGACCCGCAGAAGCACTTCATCAACTGGCAGCAGGATCCGCAGTCCAACTATCTCGCGCGGCTCGTGTTTCCCGACAAGACGGAGCACCTGCGGATCGAAGTCGACCTGGTCGCCGAAATGGCGGTCCTCAATCCATTCGATTTCTTTCTGGAGCCGTATGCGGAACGGTTTCCATTCGAATACGACGCAACCGACCAGAAGGAGCTCGCGCCGTATCGGGTGAAGCTGGCGGCGACGCCGCTGTTGACCGACTGCCTTGCATCCGTTCCGCGTGAACCGACGCGCGTCGTGGACCTGCTGGTCGGAATCAACGCCCGCCTGGCGCGCGATGTGCGTTACCTCATCCGCATGGAGGCGGGAGTGCAGTCGCCCGAGGAAACACTGGCGCAGGGCTCCGGCTCGTGCCGCGACTCGGCGTGGCTGCTGGTGCAGCTTCTGCGGCATCTCGGACTGGCCGCGCGCTTCGTTTCCGGATACCTGATTCAGCTCGTTGCGGACGTCAAATCGCTGGACGGACCTTCGGGACCGGCCGCTGACTTCACCGATCTGCATGCATGGTGCGAGGTGTACCTGCCGGGCGCGGGCTGGATCGGGCTCGATGCCACCTCCGGACTGTTTGCCGGCGAAGGACACATTCCGCTCGCGTGTACGTCTGAGCCCTCCTCTGCCGCGCCGGTCTCAGGAGCCGTGGAGGATTGCACGTCGCAGCTCATGCACAGCATGAAGATCGAGCGCGTCTGGGAAGCGCCCCGCGTCACCAAGCCGTACACGGACCAACAATGGGCCGAGATCGAGCGCCTCGGAAATCTGATCGATGAACATCTCACGGCGGCGGACGTTCGCCTGACGATGGGCGGAGAACCCACCTTCGTCTCGCTCGAGGATCCCGACGGGGCTGAATGGAATACTGCCGCCCTCGGCCCGGACAAGCGCCGGCTCGCTGCGCAGCTCTATCATCGTATGCGTGAGAAATACGCCCCCCACGGCCTGGCCCACTTCGGCCAAGGCAAGTGGTACCCGGGAGAGCCGCTGCCGCGCTGGTCGCTGAACTGCTTCTGGCGCCGCGACGGCGAACCGGTGTGGGAGGACGCGCGACTCATCGCCGACGAGCAAACAGACTACGGCGCGACGGAAGTGAATGCGCAGCGCTTCCTCGCCGCGGTCGCAACCTACCTCGGCCTGCCAGCCAGGTTCGTCTTCGGCGCGTACGAGGACGACTTCTATTACACGTGGCGCGAGCGACAGCTGCCTTCGAACGTCGACGCCTCCGAATCCAGGCTCGAAGATTCCGGCGAAGGGAAGCGTCTCGCCCGGACCCTGGAGCGCGGCCTGGATCGCGCCGTCGGCTACGTCCTGCCAATCGGCCGCGACGCGGCCGGAACGAAGTGGCAGTCCGGATCGTGGTTCCTGCGCCGCGAGCGTTGCTACCTGATTCCGGGCGACTCGCCGATCGGATATCGCCTGCCGCTCGAGTCCCTGCCGTGGGTCGCGCCCGGGGACCGCACCTACGTCACGCCGCCGGACCCTGCGCAATCCTTTCCCCCACTCCCGAAACTCGCGGAAATCCGCAAGGCGGCGCGCGCTGTGGATGGCCCGGAGGCCGTCCAGCCGCGTTTGCACGAATCCGCCGTCGCGGTCACGCGCACGGCCATGTGTGCAGAGCCGCGCAACGGAGTGCTCTACATCTTCATGCCGCCCACCGAGACTCTCGAGAGCTATCTCGAAGTCGTCGCAGCGGTCGAAGCCGCGTCGCGGGCGTTGTCGCAGCCGGTGATTCTCGAGGGTTACGAGCCGCCCAAGGATCCTCGCCTGAACAGTTTTCGAGTGACGCCGGACCCGGGCGTGATCGAGGTGAACATTCACCCTTCGGCGAGCTGGAATGAGCTCGTCGAGCGGACGACGCATCTCTACGACGCCGCACGGGAATGCCGTCTCGCCACCGAGAAGTTCATGCTGGACGGGCGCCACGCCGGGACCGGCGGGGGTAATCACTTCGTTCTCGGCGCCGCCACGAGCGCCGACTCGCCCTTCCTGCGCCGGCCGGACCTGCTGCGCAGCCTGCTGGCGTACTGGCACAACCACCCCTCGCTCTCCTACCTCTTCTCGGGACTGTTCATCGGCCCCACCTCCCAGGCGCCGCGGACGGATGAGGCGCGCAACGATTCGCTGTACGAGCTCGAGATAGCCTTCAGTCAGATCCCGCCTGCCGGCACCGAGGTGCCGCCGTGGCTCGTAGATCGGCTGTTCCGCAACCTGCTGACCGATGTCACCGGGAACACGCACCGCGCCGAATTCTGCATCGACAAGCTCTATTCTCCCGACGGACCCGCCGGGCGGCTGGGGTTGCTCGAGCTGCGCGGGTTCGAGATGCCTCCACACGCCCGCATGAGCCTGACCCAACAGCTGCTGTTGAGATCGCTCGTCGCGCGTTTCTGGCGTACGCCCTACGAGCCGAAACGGCTCGCGCGCTGGGGGACGGAGCTGCACGACCGCTTCATGCTGCCGTATTTCGTCGAGCTGGATTTCGCTGATGTGGTTGCCGAGCAGAGCCGGGCGGGCTACCCGCTGGCGCGGGAGTGGTTCGCTCCCCACTTCGAGTTCAGGTTCCCGAAGCACGGTGACTTCTCGGTGTGCGGCACGACTGTGGAGCTGCGCCAGGCGCTCGAGCCGTGGCATGTCATGGGTGAAGAGGCTGCCGGCGGCGGGAACGTGCGCTATGTGGACTCCTCCCTGGAGCGACTGCAGGTGAAACTGACCGGGCTTGCCCCGGATCGCTATGCCCTCACGTGCAATGGGCGTCGCGTACCCCTGCGCTCCACGGGCACAGTCGGAGAATTCGTCGGCGGCGTGAGGTACCGCGCCTGGCAGCCGTCAGCCGCTCTGCATCCGACGATCGGCGTCCACGCCCCGCTGACCTTCGATCTGGTGGACACCTGGATGCAGCGCTCGATGGGAGGCTGTCAGTACCACGTCATGCACCCCGGTGGTCTCAGCCACAAGGCCTTTCCTGTGAACTCGTTCGAATCCGAGAGCCGCCGGCTCGCACGTTTCTTCCGAATAGGCCACACTCCGGGCACCATCGCAGCCACGGACGAGTCGCCGGGTCCCGAGCATCCGTTCACGCTCGACCTCAGAATGAAGTGAACCGGGAAGTATTGAACGCCCCGCTTGCCAGCTACGTCGCGGACACACGCCGGTACGACGAGTTGCTCGACGCCGCCGGAACCGTCCGAACGCACTGGCGGGGACTCATCGACCGCCTCGCTTCCCGGGACGCGCGCGATGCGGCGCGGCGCGGCATCGAGCTCACCCGTCGCCTGATCATCGAGAACGGCGTCAGCTATAACGTGTACGCCGATCCGCAGGGCGCGGATCGCTCCTGGGCGCTCGATCCTCTTCCCCTCATGATCAGTGCGGAGGAATGGCGTGTCATCGAGGCAGGTGTCGCGCAGCGCGCCCGGGCATTGGACGCCCTGCTGACCGACCTCTACGGCGCTCAGCGACTGCTTGCCGAAGGAGTCGTCGCGCCCGAGCTGGCTTTCGGCCATCCCAACTTTCTGTGGCCCTGTCACGGTCTTGCCCCGGCCGGCGGCCGTTGGCTGCACCTCTATGCGGCCGATCTCGCGCGTGCTCCGGATGGCAAATGGTGGCTGCTCGCGGACCGCACGCAGGCGCCCTCCGGTGCCGGATATGCCCTCGAAAATCGCGAAATCGTCGAGCAAGTGCTGCCGGAGTCGATCCGCGACCTGCGCGTCCGCGGCATTGCCGGATTTTTCGGCGAGCTGCGCGCGAGCCTGCTGCGTCAGACCGATTGCGGTGCCAGCCCGCTTGCGGTGATCCTCACGCCCGGCCCCTTCAACGAGACGTATTTCGAGCACGTTTACCTGTCGCGTCAGCTCGGCGTCCCCCTCGTCGAGGGGTCGGATCTCACCGTTCGCGGCAACACCGTATACCTGAAGACACTCGCCGGCCTGCAGCGGGTGCACGCGATTCTGCGCCGCCTCGACGACGACTACTGCGATCCGGTCGAGCTGCGAAGCGACTCGGCCCTCGGGGTGCCCGGCCTGATCGGCGCCGTGCGCTCCGGGCGCGTCGTGCTCGCGAATGCACTGGGAAGCGGCGTACTTGAATCGGCGGCGTGGTTGGGCTTTCTTCCCGGAGTCGCCGAGCGCCTCCTCGGAGAACAGCTCACGTTGCCTGCTGTGGCGACGTGGTGGTGCGGTGAGAAGCCCGCCTTGGACTACGTTCTGGAGAATCTCGATCATCTCGTGCTCAAGCCGACCTATCCGAACCAGCGCTTCGAGCCGGTCTTCGGCCGCGACCTCTCGGGCCCCGCCCGCGCCGCATTCATGCACAGGCTACGGGCGCGACCCTATGCCTATGTGGCGCAGGAGCACGTTGCCCTCTCCCAGGCGCCCGTCTGGAAGACGAGCGGTGCCCCGGGCCTCGCGGCAAAGGCGCTGACGATTCGCGTGTACGCGATCGCAACGGACAGCGGCGTCCACGTGATGCCTGGCGGACTGGCCAGAGTTGCGAACGACATGTCGGTTGACGTGGTATCCACTCAGCGCGGCGGCGGGAGCAAGGACATATGGGTGTTGGCCGACCGCACGGAACCCGAAGGGGAGCTGCTGGCGGATCGTGACGAGCCTGCCGTGGTACGGCCGGACGGTCTGCCCTCACGCCTCGTCGAGAACCTCTATTGGCTCGGTCGCTACAAAGTGCGTTGCGCGGACAAAGCGCGGCTGCTGCGCGGTACCCTCGCACAGCGGATCGACCGCGAGGTCTGGGTTCACGCGGTGCGTGTCTGCCGCGATATCGGCGCACTCCCCAAAAACAGGGATCCCGCCGCCGCACTGCAGGACGGTCATCACGCGCAGAGCATGGTTGCCGATCTGAAGCGCCTTGCCTGGTGCGCGTCCCAGGTTCGCAGCCGGCTGTCGACACGTTACTGGCGGGCTGTAGTCAGTCTGCAGCGGCTCCTGCAGGAGGCGCGCGTGTCACGCGAGGAGCCGCGCGAAGTGCTCGATCGGCTCCTGGTTTTGCTCGCGGCATTGATCGGGTTCGCCGCCGAGGACATGACGCACGATGAG
>FTDY01001891.1_pt1 | contig 13563 bp, 6 predicted proteins | sample 1640031 | NCBI WGS metagenome assembly FTDY01 (sample SAMEA3914816, study PRJEB12502) | metagenome | biome: forest; material: soil | place: USA | collected 2011-09-16 | depth 0.3 m
CGACGCCGGAGGGCCGGCCTGTCCCGCGCCCGCCGCAGGAGCGAAGATATCGAGCACATTCCGCTCATGCGGACCGTAGTGCACGTCGCGAGAGAGCGTGACTTCGCGGTACGGCTCCTTGGGCTGCAAAGGCGTGTAGAGCGCAGTTGTGCGCGGGCCTTCGATCTTCGGACCGATCTCACGCAATGCCGTCGCGATTCTCGGCGGCATGCCCACCGGGACCGCGACCTGGGACAGTCCCGCTCCCGTTACGGGATTGACGTAGTGAAACGGGATCTCGTAGACGACCGGAAACATGTCGAAGATCTGTGTGGGAGGAGCATCCGGCGGAAGATCCGCGCTCGGGCCGGGCATGCCGCGGCCCGCGCCCTTCGCCCACCCTCCTTCGTAGGAGGCCGTGAACGTGTTGTAGGTGTGATCCGTCTTGAACCTCCAGATGCCGTCCTCCTTCACCGCCTCGTTCTCGTAAACCGCGCCGCCGATCGAGGCACGCCCCCCGAAGCTCATCTGCTGCACCATGCGGATGCGGATCTTCGCGCTCATCCCGTCTTCGGCGACGTCGATGACGGGCTGCAGCTGCAGGTGATTGCCGAGGCGGCCCTCCACCGGTCCTTCATGGCCATCGCGCGTGAACACGTGGAGAAGGAATGCGCGCACATGCTCACGACCCCTGTACATCCCTCGCTGCGCCAACTCCATCGTGCCGTCGGTGGCGAACAGGTCCGCCAGGTTGTTGAACAGATTCTTGTCCAGGTAGTAGCCGTACGCGCTCTCGAGATTCTCCAGCGCATGGAAGTCCTTCACCCGCCCGATCCTGCGCTCCGCGGATGTCAGGATCGAATCGAGGTCATCGACCTCCGGCAGCCGCACCTTGCCGCCGAGGGGCTGCAGCGCCGCGGCGGCAGCCTCCGGCCCCGGCCCCCCGACGGCCGGGTAGTGCGGCGGCTGCCCGGTCACCGGATTGCGGTAGTGGAAGGGAGGGACATGCGCCTTCGGGTAGATCTCGTACGTCTCAGTTGGCGGCCTGTCCGGGGGGACCACCGTGCTGGCGGTCGGCACCGGTTGGGCATCCTTGCCCCAACCCTTGTCGTAGTCCGTGATGAAGGTGGGATAAAAGTGGAGCGACCTGAGCTTCCAGACTCCACCTTGCTTCACGAACGTGTTCTCGTACACGCCCTCCATCCACCTGCCCTGCTCGTCATAGACGCCGGTCATGTCCAGCTCGCGGCTCCGCGCCCGTGCCGTCAGGCCGTTCGGCGCGACGTCGACGATCGTCTGCAGCTGGATGTGGTCGTTCATACGGCCGAACTCGAGTCCCTGGGGACCCTGCAGGCCAAGGAAGGCGCGCACATGGCTCTTGCCCACATAGACGCCGGAAAGGCCGGACTCGATCGTGCCGTCGTTCACGAACAGATCGGCCGCCTGGTCCCACAATCCCCGATCGATGTAGTAGCCGTAGATGCGCTGCAGGTTCTCGATCTTCTGCTCATCCTCGAGCAGAAGCGCGCGATGCGCGAGTTCGGCGAGCCGTTGGGCGGAACCCGTACCGTGACCGTGCGCCACAGCGTCGTCGACCGTCGTCCAGACGTTTGCCGACGCCACGCTCGTGCCCGGATTCTCGTAGTGGAACGGCGCGATGCAGGCTGCGGGAAATCCGTCGCACTCCATCTTGCGCTCGCGGTCCGGCGGGTGCGCCAGCTTGCGGCCGCCGGGAGGCCCAGTGCGCGGTGACGGTGGAGGCACCCAGCCGGTCTGATAAGGAGCCCCGAAGCCCGAATAGTAGTCGAGCGTGCGGATCTTCCAGATGCCGTGATCCTTCGCGTAGCCGATCTCGTAGATACCCTCGGCCCAGACGGCCCCGCCGCCGAAGCTGCCGAACATCGCTAGCGCGCGCCAGCGGCCCTTCGCGGTCCGGCCGCCCGGTTCGAGATGCACGACGGGCTGGATCTGCATGTGGTTGTAGAGACGATTGTCGCCGAGGCCGATGTCGCCCATCTTGCCGCCGCCGACGTTCATGAAGAGATGTTCGCGAATGCTGGTCTTACCGACGAAGATCCCCGCCGGGTAGTTGCCGACGGCGTCGTCGGTGAACAGCTCCGCGACATCCGCCCACATTCCCTTGTCGACGTAGTACCCGTAGGCGCGCTGGAGCTTCTCGATCGCGCGGATGTCCTCGGCGGCCGTAACGTCGGCTTCCAGCTTGTCGAGGCGTCGGGCCGTGTCCGCCGTGAACCGGGGTGCCGCAGCAGTATGTGCATGCGAGCGCGCCGCGACGGCAGGATCTGCTGCGCACAGAATCGCAACAGCGGCCGCGAAGCCCGCGACCCCAGATCGATATCGCACGAATTCCCCCTCGCTGATGCTTTCGATCAGATGACCGGCCGACTCACGCCATGAAGTTGAGGTCGGCCGGATCAACGTTGTCCCAGGCCAGCTGCCCAGAGCGTACCGGTCCGAACGGAATCGGATGCGCGTAGCGTGGCCAGTGACCGCATATGTCGTCAACATGTCCGAGGCCATGAGACTCATGAGCGGCGCTCATGGCGGCAGGCTGCCCGGATGTCGAGGCCCGCGCCAGTCCCGCAGTCAGGAATTGCCCCGCGAGCACAGCGCCCGCGGTCAGGCCCATCGTTCCCAGAAAGGCGCGGCGATCCAGAGTGCGCCCGTTCAACGTGAGACGGGCCGGTACGACTGCATCTGCGCAGCCCTCGTTCGCCCGGGTGTTGGCCGGGACGGTCTGCGGGCTGTCGGCGGTCCGCGGGCTCATGTCAGCTGATCCTTGATCGTCGGCAGGACAGACTGCGGGTACCAGTTGGTGTGCGTGCCGCTTCTCAATCTGAAGGGCAGCTTGACCGTCGCGATGATTCCCTGATCGAGCCGCTGCGCATCGGCTATGACCAGGTCGGACGAGGTCGACTCGTAGTTGCTCGCGACCGCCATGACGTAGCCGTCGCCTTCGCCGCGCGCGCTCTTGCGGGGCACGAAACAGGCCTCCTGCAGACCCTGCATTGGCCCCACCGGACACTGCTTGATCTCGCCTGTGCGCACGTCCAGGCGCTGCAGGACATTCGACATGAAACGGCTCATCCCAGCCAGCTTCGGATCGCCCGGGACGTTCGCGTCATGGCTGCTGAGGAAGGCGTAGCGATAGTCGAGGGACAAGAAGCGGTCGTCCATGCGCGGCAGGAAACCGGGCGTCTGGGAGACGACGTCCTCCTGGAACGAGTCCTTCTTCGACTTCAGATCGAAGGTCCAGCGGCGGATCTGCGAGGGATCGCGCTCGCCGCTCGAGGTCGGCAGCTCCATCGTGATCTTGCTGCCCCGGTCGGTCGCATTCAGGAAATGGAGAGTGTTGCGCGAGGGCCCCTTGTACCAGCGCACGTCCTTCGCCTCGCCGTCGAGCGGCAGCACGCCGACCATCGTGGGCAGGCTTCCGTCCCATTCCCACATCGGCTCGCCCGATTTCAGGCGTTCGAGGCTGCTCGTGCGCGCGATCACGGGAATGAGCACGTGCTTCTGCGTGATCGCAATGTCATGAATGATTCCGAGATACGGCGAAGTGAGCCAGACTTCCTTGATCACCTCGCCCTTCGGATTGATGACGTAGACCGCGATGTCCTTCGTGAGATCGCCCTTTGCTTCGTAGCCGTAGGCGATCATGTTGCCCGTCATCGGGTCGATCTTCGGGTGAGCCGACATGGTCTTCGCGGTGTACTTGCCGTTGAAGTTCCAATCGCCCAGGGTCTCCAGGGTGTGCGGATCGACGTAGTACGGCAGCGAGTCCTCCTTGAGCGTGAACAGCTTGCCGCCGTGCCAGTACATGTGCGTGTTCGCGGCGGAGCGGTTGATGCTGGCGACGCTCGGGTCGTCCGTGAAGCGATTGCGATAGACGCCGAACAGGCGCTTGCGCGCCGTGCGCTCGGTCATCAGTCGCGCCGTCCTGACGTACCGACCCTTGTAGTCCACTGAGCCGTTCGCGAAACGGAAGCGGCTGATATGGCCGTCGCCGTTGAAACCGGTCATCCATTCGTTCTTCGGCGGGCGGTAATCGAAATCGCACTGCATGCGATAGAAAGTGCCCTCGATGTCGGACGGGATCTCGCCCCAGACCTCGCAGTCGTACACGTCACCTTCGAAGCGCGTGGGACTGTTGAAGCCGGGTGGAAAAAGCGGGTGACCGCGGAAATCGACTGCCATGACTGATCTCTCCTCGTCGGCCGCGGCGCACCGGTCGCTCGATCCCTTTGAGCTGTGCAAGATCCGCTGGCGCTGGGCACCGGTCACAACCACGTGCCGGCCCGCGTAAGGATAGACCTCCCGCGGGCCGGCGTGACCGGTCTTGCGAAAACTTACGAAACGAGACTACTTCGTGCCGGCCTCGAAATTCTTCCTGAACGTGAGCCCCCAGACCCGCGGCACGCTCGGCGTGCCGACCCGGCCAATGGCCGGTGCGCCATTGGCCTGCGTCGCGGTGCCCAGCTGCAGCCAATAGAACTTGTTGAACAGGTTGCTCACCGTGAACGCCACCTGCCAGCTTGCGCTCGGCGGGTCGTAGGCAAGGCGCAGGTTGTAGATTCCGTAACCCGGGATGATGTCATCCGGGGTCCGCTGCGCCGTGTTCGGAGCGCCGTCGGTGGCGTAGGACTGGAAGAAGTAATCCAGGCGCGGCGTGATCCTGGCTCCGTTGGCCAGACGGAAGCCATACTGAACGCCGGCGCTGGCATTCCATTCCGGCTGCGCGATGAAGCTCGGATCGAGGTACACCGGGCTGCCGACGGAAGCGTTGCCCTTCAGCCGGTTGTAGCCGACCGAGGCGTTGATGGCCAGATCGGCCACCGGGAAGGCGGTGATCTCGGACTCCAATCCACGGATCTTGGCTGGCTGATTCACGTAAGCAAACCATGGCGTGCCCGCGTGCTGCTGCGGGACAGGGCTGTCACCCGCCGGCGTCCCGGCGGGACACAGTCCACCGGCCAGGAAGAATGGATTTCCCGGCGTTGCGTCGGTCGGCAAATTGCACTCGGTGGCGAACTCGTTGGCCAGGCGCTTCTTGTAGTCCTCATAAAAGACGTCGGAATTGATGCGCAGACGCTTGTCGAACAGCTCGAGCTTGACGCCGAGCTCGTAGTCGACGACCTCCTCGCCGGGCAGGCCGATCACCTGGTTCGCCGTGAACGGGCGCGGCGAGACGCCGGCCGAGGTGAAGCCGTCGGCCACGGCACCGTACACGAACAGCTGGTCGGTCGCCTGATAGTCGATGCCCGCCTTGTAGCTGGTGTGCTTACCGCCGTAGTCGAGCGGTGCCGGTAGGACCACCAATCCGAAGTGCTGCAGCAGGTTGGTGTTGCTGTCGTCGGAGTAGCGCAGGCCTGCGGAGACGGACAGCTTGTCGGTGAGCTTGTAGCTCGCATGCAGGAACGTGGACTTGTTCTCGTTGCTGAACAGGTCGTCCGAAATGAAGTTGAGGTTGAAGCTGACGAAGTCCTCCGTGCTGTAGGCGCGGCTGGTCGACTTGTAATAGAACAGGCCCCAGGTCCAGTTGAACTTGTCGTTGAAGGCCGCGCCAGTCAGCTGCGATTCCAGCTGGTGCTGACGGTGCTCCTGCTGATTGGGCGTCTGGATCAGCTCGAACGGCGTGCCGTCGCTGTCGTTGTCCCACACGGAGATGTACTTCTCATAGGACCCGATGAGCTTCAGATGAACCTTGTCCGTGATGGTCCAATCCATCGTGGCGGACGTGCCCCACGCGTGCAGGTGAGTGTTCGGGTCGTACTGGACGCCGGTGACCACGTTTCCGTAGGTGTTGTAGTTCGTGTACGGATTGCCCGTGATCATGCGGTTGTCGCAGGTGTAGCAGGTGTGGTAGTTCGGCTGCACCACGAGCGTGTCGTAGCCGAAGGTGCCCGAATTGCCATCCGTGGGACCACCGCCGCCCAGGCGGGTGAGAAACGCCTGCACGGGCGGCTCGCCCAGCTCGGCGGAATAGTAAGCGTCGGCATTGAATTCGAGGCCGGGGGCTGCAAGGTAGCGCAGCGCCACTCTCGCTCCCTGTGTCTCGTCGCCGCCGAGCCCGCCCAGCGCGCAACCGTTGCCCTGCTTGGGATTGATCGTCTCGGGCAGGATGCCGGAGAGCGCCGGAGTGCCCTGCAGGGCCATCTCGCAGGCAAAGTCCAGATGCGCTCCATATCCGTCCTGGCGCCTGGAGACCGCCGAGAAGCGCACGAACAGCGACTCGGGAATGAGCGCGAAATCGCCCATGGCCTTGATGTTGACCTGGTTGCGCTCGCCGTAGGTCGCCTCGACGTAGCCGGAGTCATCCCCCTGCGGCTTCTTTGTGATGAGGCGGATCGCGCCGCCCATCGTATTGATGCCGAACAACGTGCCCTGCGGGCCGCGCAGCACTTCCACGCGCTCGAGATCGGTCAGGTCCATCGACGAGCCGGTCAGCGTGCCGTGATAGGAGTCGTCGACGTAAACGCCGACCGTGGGCTGAAATGCGTAGTTGAAATCGACCTGGGTGAGGCCGCGGATGCCGATCGTCTCGGTGGGCCCGAAGTTGCTCACCGGCTGACGGAAGTAGGCGTTCGGAATGGTGTATCCCAGATCGTCTACGTTCTGAAAATTGCGCTGCTCCAGGTCTTCCACCGATAGCGCGGTGATGGCGATAGGCGTGGTCTGAAGGTTTTCCGTGCGATAGCGCGCCGTGACGACCACTTCCTGCAGGACGCCGCTGTCCGCCTGCTGGACCGTTTGCGCGGTCTGCTGCGCGAGCGCCGCTGCGCCGAACGAGCTCAGCGCTACCGCCACCGCCCAAGGTGCCGCGCCCCTGCTGAGCCGACCGATCGCGGTCGCGACGGTCATCGGAAATTTTGTCTCATCAATCATGGCTCCCCCTCTTCTCGACGATGCTTGAGTTCGGATCTGGTCTGGCGTCTTCGCCGGCCTGTCGCGCTGCGCGCGACCAGACGCATCCCTAGCATCCAGCGTCGCTTCTGCCGGCGCCGGCGCGGTTGTTGTGATTACACCCCCCTGGAGTGTTGGAATCGTGAGACGCGCTCACTTTCATCAAAGTCTGCACCGATATGCAGATCGCCGCAAGCGCGTCCCGAGTCGTGGTCTTCTCGCAACGGACACGCAGTGCGTTGTCCATGGCTATCGCTGTCACGTCAAAGTACAGTCCGCATCGGCTCAAGCAGGCAAGTCGAGGGTCGCATGCGTCCAAAAGAATCGTGCCAGCGCTTTTTCTTCGCGGTTGCGCTCGCTTGCGGCGTTTTCGCTGGCACGCAGGCTCGCGCCGCCGGTGCGCGGGACATCGCTACGCACGGCTCCCAGGTACCCGCGTTCACGGAAAAACAATTGTCTGCGTATCCGCAGGATGGTTGGATCACCAATGGCGGCAGCCTTTCCAATCAGCGGTACTCACCGCTCAGCCTGATCAACCGCGATAACGTCGCGCAGCTGAAGGCGCGCTGGCGCGCATCGCTGAATGGTTCGGGCCTCAACCCGCGCGCCGGCAATCAGGCGCAACCCATCGTCTATGAGGGCGTCATCTACATCATGACCGGCGACGGCGATGCGTTCGCCGTCGACATCGATAGCGGCAAGGTCATATGGGAATTCAAGGCGAACGTCGACCCCAAAGTGGCCCGCCCATGCTGCGCCTGGCCGGGCCGAGGCGTTGCGATCGGCGCCGGCAAGGTTTTCGTCGGTGAGCTCGATGCGAGGCTCGTCGCGCTGGATCAGCACACCGGCCAGGTCATCTGGTCCATCCAGGCAGAGGATCCGAAGAAGGGTTATGTCATTGCGAGCGCGCCGCTCTACTACGACGGCATGGTGATCACAGGCTTCGCCGGAAGCGACATGGGTACGCGGGGACGCGTGAAGGCCTACGACGCCAAGAACGGTAATCTGCGCTGGACCTTCTACACGGTGCCGGGACCGGGTGACTTCGGGCACGATACATGGCCTCAGGACAACGACGTTTGGAAATACGGGGGTGCGGCCGTGTGGCAGACGCCCGCCGTCGATCCTGAACTCGGTCTCATCTACTTCTCGACGGCGAATCCCGGCCCGGTTCTCAATGGAAATCTGAGGAGCGGCGACAATCTGTTCAGCGTCTCGATCGTAGCGCTCGATGTCAAAACAGGCAGGTACCGCTGGCACTATCAACAGGTGCACCATGACATGTGGGACTACGACTCTCCCAACCCTGTCATTCTCTTCGATGCGCCGTATGGTGGTCAGCCGCGTAAGGGCATCGCGGAAGCCGCGAAGACCGGCTGGGTGTACCTCCTCGATCGGACCAACGGCAAGCCGCTGATCGGCATCGTCGAGACTCCGGTCAAGCAGGACGCGCAGCAGCACACCTCACCGACTCAGCCCTTCCCGATCGGCGACGCCCTGGTCCCGCAGTCGATCGACATGGCGCCCGAGGGCTTCGACCTGGTGAACGACGGCAAGATCTTCACTCCGTTCACCAAGTCGCCCGCGGTGTGGAAACCGCTCGCCGCGGTGAACTGGCCACCGAGCTCGTACGACCCTCAGACGCATCTGATGTACATCTGCGCGACCGATTCTCTCTGGGGCGCGACCGGCGGGGACCCCAACTATCCGGTCGAGCCTGGCGCACTGTATTCGGGCAGCGTCGTGGCGCGCTTTGCTGCCCCACGCCGCGGCGTGTTCGCGGTAATCGACGTCACCACGAACAGGCTGGTGTGGCGCCAGCAGTGGGTCGATCAGTGTTACAGCGGCTCGATCGTCACTGCGGGCGGACTGCTGTTCGTCGGCCGCAACGATGGCAGGCTGACCGCAATGGACAAATCGGACGGCCGCAAGCTGTGGGAGTTTCAGACTGACGGCGGTGTGAACGCGCCCGCCTCGACGTTCGAATATCGGGGGAAGCAGTACGTAGTGGTGCTGGCCGGAGGAACCGGCCTGGCAGGCAGCAAGCGCAGCGATGGCCTCTGGCTATTCTCGCTCGATGGAACGATCGGGCCGTTGCCGCGCGGATCGGCGGATCCTGCGGGCCAGTTTCCGCGAATGGGGCCGCCTCCTGGAGGCGCGGCCGGAGGTCCGCAGGGAGCCACCGGTGCCGCGCCGACAGGTCCGCAAGCCGGCACTTCGGCCGCCAGCGCGTCTCGTCCCGCGAACCTCGACAAAGGGAAAGAGATCTACACGACGACCTGCGTCGTGTGTCATGGAGAGTCAGGAAAAGGCGGGTCGCACGGCGGCCCCGCCTTCACGCCGGCACTTTCGCGCGAATCGATTTCAAACGTCGTGACGCGCGGCCGCAACGACATGCCCGCGTTCGGCAGTGCGCTCTCCTCTGAACAGATGCAGGATCTGGCCGGCTACGTACTGGCGCTCGCCACGCGGCAATAGCGGGCACATGGCAACAGCGGGCCGCGCGAACGCATGCGTCGGGGCCGCGTGCGGCCCCTCACGGCTTCAATGCGCCGCGCCCTTCGCGCCCTTGGTGAGCACGTCCGTAACGTACGTGGCCACGTCGTTCAACTCATCCGCGGAGTACGATGACGTGAAGGCTGGCATATTGTTCTTTCCGGTGGTGGTCGTCGAGAGAATGCTCTCGTGGCTCAAGCCGTTGACCAGCGGCGCGCCGCCACCTTCGCCGCCCTCCCCTGTTGCACCGTGACACGGCACGCACGCGGCCTTGTAGATCCTGGCGCCATTGCCCACATTTGCAGGACGCGTGGGCGCGGCGGCCAGAGGTGCTGCACCGGGACGCCCGGGACCGGCGCCAAAGGCAGGCGCACCCGGCGCACCCGGCGCACCCGGACCGCCCGGACCGCCAGGACCACCGCCGAGCGGGCCGCCGCCCCCACGCGCGCCGGCAGGTGTGAGCGAAGGAATCTTGCCGTCCAGGGAGAACGTCCAGACACCGTCGCCTCTTTTGCCATTCGCAAAGAGTCCGCCGCCTGCGTGCACGACCACGTACTGCTGGCCCTTGTGCTCGAATGTCGTGACCGTGGTATTCACTCCCGCATCCGTCGTGAATTCCCAAAGCCGGTTGCCGTTCGACTTGTCGAGTGCCGTCAATCGGCCGTCTGCCCGGCCCACGAACAACAGGCCGCCGGCGGTCACGATGGATCCGCTGAAGCAGATCTCACGCCACTGCTGACGCCATACGAGACGGTTCGTCGTTACATCCAGAGCAGCGAAGACGCCGGCATCAGCGACCTGCGCCTGACCGAAGGCGCCGCCCATATACACCTTGTTCGGCGCCGGATCCTCGAGCTTCTCGCGTGCAGAGAAATTGCTGATGCGATCGGACGCGCAGACGTAGAGCAGATGCGACTCGGGATCGTAGGAGCTCGGCGGCCAGTTGGCGCCTCCCATGGTGCCGGGCTTGGCCATCACCGGCTGCGTCCAGAACGGAGTGAAGATCCGTCCGTGGTTAGGCAGCTCGGTAGTCCCGGGTGCCAGGCGTGCACCATCCGGAATGAGGTCGATCTGTTGCGGCACGATGCTGTCGCCGACGGGATACGGCTGGGTGGCCGCGGTCGCCTGCTGCGGCTCCTGCGGCACGGGCCGCTCCTCGATGCCGATGAGAGGCTGGCCGCTCTCACGATCCAGAATGTAGGCCCAGCCGGTCTTCGAGACCTCGGCGAGGCCCTTGCGGAGCCGGCCGTTTACCGGCGCGTCGAACAACACGACCGGATTGGGCGAGTCATAGTCCCAGATGTCGTGATGCACCTGCTGGAAATGCCAGCGGTACTTGCCGGTCTTCGCCTCCAGGGCAATGACGGAGACGGAATATAGATTGTTGCCGGGACGCACGTCGCCATGCAGGTCCGGTCCCGGGTTGCCCGTCGTGAAGTACAGCAGTCCCAGCTCCGGATCCACCGCTGGCGTCTGCCAGATCGCCGCGCCGCCACGCATCCACGCATCGCTGTTCTGCGGCCAGCTCTCGTGACCTGGCTCCCCCGGCGCCGGCACTGTGTAGAAGACCCAGCGCAGCGCACCGGTCTTCGCATCAAAAGCCCTGATGCGCCCGCGTGTCCCCATCTCCCCGCCGTTGAAGCCGACGATGACCATGCCCTCGTAGTACAGGGGCGCCGCCGTGATCGCGAAACCGTCCTGCCAGCGCTCCGCGGCAATCGTCCAGATCACCTTGCCCGTACGCTGGTCGAGAGCCGCAAGCCGCGCGTCTGTGTGGCCGACGAACACTTTGCCTTCGCCGATCGCGACACCACGGCTGGCCCGACCCAGAGGGCTGCCGCCCTGTGGATTGGAATTCCCGCGGTACGTCCACAGGATCCGCCCGCTATCGACGTCCATCGCGAACACATCGTTCGCACCGTTTGCAACGTACAGGACGTCGCCATACACCAGAATCTGGGCCTCCCCGGCGTAGCCGGGGTCGAGACCAGACCCCATGCCGGTGCGCCACAGAGCCTTGAGACCCGCGACGTTGTCGCGATTGAGCAGCGTCAGCGGAGAGTACCGCTGGTTGTAGAGCGTGCCGCCGTTCGTGATCCAGTCCGCCGTCGGCAGCGTCGTGAGCTGTCTGCCATCGAATGCCGGCGCCTTCTTTATCTCCGGAGCGGCCGCCGGCGCAGCACGTGACTCGGGCACGAATGTAAATCCGGCCAGCGCTGCGGTTACGATGGCGATGCGAGTGAGCATTGTTTTCCCCCTAGCGGCCGAAGCCCGCAAGATAAGTTAGTGGCGCAATCTTTGCCATGCGGGAATATGTCCTTTCACTGAAGTTTTCTGGAGATCTGCATGCCCGTCACGAATGAGCCCCGAATTGCAGCGACATCGAGCCGGGCCGCCGCAGCTTCGCTCATCACCGCCTGCTGGAGCACCCAGGTAATTCATGTTGCCGTGAGCCTGGGGCTTCCCGACAAGCTCGCGGCGGGCGCCTCGAGCTCGGCGGAGCTGGCGCGCCTCGCCGGCACGCTGCAGCGGCCGATGTATCGATTGCTGCGCGCACTCGCCGCGCTAGGCCTGTGCGCACACCTCGATGAGGACCGCTTCGAGCTCACCGAAGGTGGTCATTTCCTGCGCACCGACGTGCCGGAGTCACTGGCCATACTTGCGCTTCATTGGGGCGGCCGAACATGGCCCGCACTCAGTCATCTGGAAGAGAGCCTCAGATCCGGATCCGCGTGGGCGCTGGGCGGTCGCGAAGGGTTCTTCTCGATGGCGCAACGGCCGCGGGACGCCGCGGTTCTCAATCGCTCGATGGCCTCGCAGACGCTGCTCGTCGCGCGAGCGATCGTCGACGCCTATGACTTCTCGGCCATGCGCTCAGTAGTGGATCTGGGTGGCGGCTACGGCGCGCTGCTATCAGTGCTGCTGCTAGCATACCCGCACATTCGCGGCGCCACTGCGGACCTGGCATACATGGAATCCGATGCGCTCGCATTCCTGCGAGACGCCGGCGTCACTGACCGCTCCAGGTTCGTTCCGACCGATTTCTTCAAATCCGTTGAGCCTGGCGCGGACTGCTACCTGTTGAAGTTCATCATCCACGACTGGAACGATGCGGATTCCTTGGAGATCCTGCGCAACACACGCGCAGCCGCCGGCGGTGGGGGAACCGTGCTCATCATCGAGCAGATCGCGCCCGAACGCGTCGCAGCGACAGCCGCACACGCAACGGTCATTCGCGGCGATATCCACATGATGGTGGCGACGGGCGGGATGGAGCGGACGGCCGCCGAGTATGGCCGGCTCCTGTCGGAAGCGGGACTCGAGCTGACGCGGATCATTCCAACCGCGTCGCAGTTCAGCCTCATCGAGGCGCGGCCCACGAAGTGATGGCTGCTGCGGAGCGGTCCAGGCGCGGGACGGTTTACGCTCGGGGTCTAGGCACGACCACCCGGTGTGAGCTTGTCACGCCCGCCCGTATACGTCCGCAACACCTCCGGCACCGTGACCGAGCCGTCCTCGTTCTGAAAGTTCTCCAGTACGGCAACCAGCGTGCGGCCGACGGCGAGTCCCGACCCGTTGAGCGTATGCACGGGTTCCGGCTTGCCACCGTCGGGGTTGCGCCAACGCGCCTGCATGCGCCGCGCCTGAAAGGCTTCGAAGCTGCTGCACGAGGAGATCTCGCGATAGCGCTCCTGGGAAGGCAGCCACACTTCGATGTCGTAGGTCTTGGCGCTGCTGAATCCGATGTCTCCCGCGCACAGCGCCACCGTGCGATACGGAAGCTGCAACGCCTGCAGGACGCTTTCCGCGTTTGCGGTCAGCTGTTCGAGTGCCGCGTACGAATCCGCCGGCCGTACGATCTGCACGAGCTCCACCTTGTCGAACTGATGGTTCCGGATCATGCCGCGCGTGTCCTTGCCTGCGGCGCCCGCCTCCGAGCGGAAACAGGGCGTGTGGCAGACGAACTTCAGCGGCAGCTGCTCGGCCGGCAGGATCTGATCGCGGACCAGGTTGGTGACCGGCACTTCCGCCGTAGAGATAAGATAGAACGTCTGCTCCCCGCGGACCATGAACAGGTCCTGTTCGAACTTCGGTAGCTGACCCGTGCCGACGAACGCCTCAGAGCGCGCGAGGTAGGGCACGTAGACCTCGGTGTATCCGTGC
>FTDY01001645.1_pt1 | contig 13559 bp, 12 predicted proteins | sample 1640031 | NCBI WGS metagenome assembly FTDY01 (sample SAMEA3914816, study PRJEB12502) | metagenome | biome: forest; material: soil | place: USA | collected 2011-09-16 | depth 0.3 m
ATCCTCTGCGATCGTGCTCGTCGAGCTGTCGGCCAAGCTGCTCTCGGAGCAGATGCCCGCCTGCCGCGAGGTGATGGACATCGTCGCGAGGCGCTTCAACGAGGTGACGCTGTATCGCTTTGGGCGGATCCTCGATTTCCTGAAGCTCCACTACGTGCTCACGAAGCGCACCGATAGCGCGTTCTGGCGCGACAATGTCGATCCGGCCACCGTGCCGGACCGGCTGCAGGACCTGCTGAGCCTGTGGAGGCACCAGTCGCCCTGGTTCTTCGACGAATTCGATCGCCTGGAGGAGGTCTTTCCGGCGGCGAGCTATCAGTACGTGCTCTACGGCATGGGCTTTGAGACCGAGGTGGCGCCCGAGGACACGGCGGATACCACCCTCGCCGCTTCCCGGCTCCTGCAGGAGAACGAGAGGACCACCGCCGACATGAGCGCGCGCCTGCCGAAGAACCGCGAGCTCCTCAACAAGATTCACGAGTACGGGCTGCAGCCCGTGTGACTTCGGCGCGCCAGCCATGACGCAGATCGTCCCCCTCAGCAAGGAAACCCACCGCGCCCTCAAGGTGGACGCGCGGGCCTCCGCCGCCTACGGCGACAACCAGCGCTTCGTGAAGGTGATCGTCAGCGAGTTTGCGCACCTCCTCGTCCACTATCCGATCCTGCTGTCCAAGGATGCGGCGACGGGCCAGTTCTATTGCGGGGCGATGCTGGGGTTCGATGACGGCGAGAACCTGTTCCTGGAGGAGTGGGCAGAGCGCGAGCTCTACCGTCCGCTGAGCCTGCAGCGCATGCCCTTCTACGCCCACGGGCCGGACCTTGCGATCGACCTCGATCACCCGCGCGTCGGTGTCGCTGGCGGCAAGGCGCTGTTCACCGAAAGCGGACAGCCCACGAAGTACCTGCAGAGCATCATCTGGGCCTTTCAGGACTTAGCGCCCGGGATCGAGACCACGAAACTGTTCATCGCGAGGCTCCTCGAGCTCAGGCTCATCGAGCCGATCGACCTCGAGGTGGAGTTCGAGGATGGCGCGATGCGCAGGTGTGTGGGCCTCTACACCGTCAACCAGGAGGTCCTGAGCACGCTGCCGGACGAGACGGTGGTCGAGCTTTTCCGGCGCGGTTACCTGCGCCTCGTGCACTACATGATCGCCTCGCTCAAGCAGTTCCCCGTCCTGGCACGCAAGAGGAACGGCCGCATCCTGCAAGCCACCGAAAGCCTCGCCGGCGCGCGCGCGCCGGCAGTCGGCTGATACCTCGCTCCCCCGGGGATTTCCGCGGAGCCGCCATGAGTCTTTTGCCCAAAGAGCTCCCCGGCCGGGACCTCACGCAGGAACACTTCCAGCGCGATGTGGTGCAGGCCTGTGAGCCTGTGATCCTCCGAGGCCTGGTCGAGGACTGGCCGGTCGTGCAGGCGGCGGGCGACTCGCCCCGCGCGCTCATGACCTACCTCTCGGCGTTCGATGCAGGCGCTCGGGTCGAGGCGTTCTTCGGGGACCCGGCTATCGCGGGGAAGTACTACTACGGCGAGGGCTTGAAGGGATTCAACTTCGAGCGACGCACCATGGGGTTTCTCGAGGCGATGCAGGCGATCGTCGATGTAGTCGACCGCCCGGGCGAGAGGTCGGTCTACGCCGGGTCCGTGCCCTGCAGTGAGTGCCTGCCGGGATTCGCCGCCCACAATCCGATGCCGCTGCTCGCGCCCCAGACCGCTCCGCGGATCTGGCTCGGAACGGCCTCCAACGTGTCGAGCCACTACGACACATTCGACAACCTGGCATGCGTGTTCGCGGGACGGCGTCGTTTCACCCTCTATGCGCCGGAGCTCATCGGCAGGCTGTACGTGGGGCCGATCGACAACACAATGGCCGGACCGCCCGTGAGCCTGGCTGCATCGTCGGCACCGGACGATGAGCGCTTTCCGCTGTTCCGTACACTGAGTGACCAGGCCTGGAGCTGCGAGCTCGGGCCCGGCGATGCGCTGTATCTGCCCAAGCTCTGGTGGCATCAAGTGGAGTCGCTCGCTGGTTGCAACGGGCTCGTCAACTACTGGTGGGATGCGTTCAGCTGCGGTCCGGATGCCCCGTACACCAGTCTGCTCCTGAGCATGATCGCCATTGCCGAGCGTCCACTGGCGGAGCGCCGGGCCTGGAAGGCGTTCTTCGATCACTATGTGTTTCGCAGCAACGGCCACCCGCTGGCGCATCTGCCGGCCGAGCGGCACGGACTGTTGGGACCCCTCAAGGACAACTACGGGAAGATCCGTGCGCGTGTGATGCATCTGCTGCGCGGCGGGTGAGAACCGCAGCCTCATGTTCATCGACATCGCGCCGCTGAAGAGACACCGCGATTTCCGCTTGCTGTTCGTCGGCCAGCTGATCTCATTCCTGGGCAGCATGGTCAGCTACATGGCCGTTCCGTATCAGGTGTTTCAGCTCACGAAATCGAACGCACTGGTGGGGGCTCTGGGCATCGCGCAACTCGTCCCGGTGCTCCTGTTCGGGTTGCTCGGGGGCGCGTATGCCGATCGCCTCGATCGCCGGCGGCTGATGCTTGCATGTGAAGCGGCCATGGCGCTCGTGGTCGCAGCCTTGCTGCTGAACAGTCTGCTGCCGAGGCCATCGCTGCCGCTCATTTTTGTGCTGGCGGCCCTGCTGCAGGCGATAGCCGCCTTTCACTCCCCGGCGATGGAGGCGCTCACGCAGAAACTCGTGGAGCCCGCGGAGTACGCCGCTGCGGGCGCCCTGGGCGCCTTCCGGGGGTCGGCGGGCGCCATTGCCGGGCCGCTGCTGGGCGGAGTGCTGATTGCGGCCTTTGGATTGACCGGGGCCTACCTGTTCGACCTGCTGTCCTTTGCCGCAGCGCTGCTCTGCGTTGCCCTCATGAGGCGGATTCCAGGCCCCGAGGTGCAGGCCCACTCGGCGTTGGTCGATGCGGTCATAGGGGTTCGTTTCGCACTGTCGAAACCAGAGCTCATAGGCACCTACCTCATCGATATCGCTGCGACACTGTTCGCATTCCCGGTGGCGCTATTTCCTGCGCTCTCGCTGCAATGGGGCGACGCGCGCATGACCGGCCTGTTGTTCTCCTCGATGGCCATCGGCAGTCTCATCGCCACTGTGCTGAGTGGGTGGAGCTCGAAAGTCCACCATCAGGGTCGAGTGGTCGTCATTGCCGCCGCCGCTTGGGGATTGTTCATTCTGGGCACGGGACTGACGCCGACGCCTTGGCTGATCGTGCTTTTTCTCATTCTGGCCGGCGCGGCCGACATGGTCAGCGGCCTGTTTCGCGGCATGATCTGGAATTACGCGGTGCCCAATTCCATGCGCGGCCGGCTTGCCGGCATCGCGATGATCTCCTACATGAGCGGCCCCCTTCTTGGCAACGCGCGCGCCGGCTGGGTCGCATCCATCAGCACCGTTTCGTTCAGCTTGTGGAGCGGCGGCGCGGCCTGCGTGCTCGCGGTGCTCGCAACGAGTCTCGCGTTGCCTGGATTCTGGGCCTACAGAGCGGATGCAGGGCAGCCGCCCTGAAAGGCGACTGCCCCGCTGTCAGGTTCAGTTCGGCTGACTCGCCTGCATCTGATCGTGGCAGGCTTTCTTCATCTGATCCTTTGACTGGGTGCTGTCTTTGGCTTTCTCCTTCGCCATGCAGTCCTTCATCTGCTTCTTCGAATCCGTCACCTGCTGCTGATGCGGGGTCGAGGCCGCCGAGGGCTCGGCACTGTTTGTCGCGGGAGCCTCGGTGGCGTCACTGGACGTCGCGCTTCTCTGGGAAGGGCTCGAGGCCGAAGCGGGCCCCGTGTCGTTGGGGGCTTGCGCCATCGCGAACGTCGCCGCAGCGATCGCGCACAATCCGGCGGTAGCAGATATTCGATGGTGACTCATTGGGAAATCTCCTCCGGTCCCACTATGGATTCACGATGCTCCGGCAAGTCATGACCGCGAAACATCAGCTACTCCCCCGTCAGGCCGTGGGATCGCTCCTACAGTGCCGCCGCGCTTCGCAACCCCCTATCAATGGCGCGAAGCTACCGCGACCGCGGCCTCAGCGATCCCGGCCATCTGCCTGAGGGGCCTGCCAACCGCCACCGAGCGCCTTGTACACGGACACCGCAGCCTGAGCCAACGCCATGCGGCTTTGCACTATCTGACCCTGCGCCTGAAGAAGCGTCGAGTTGGCTGTGAGCACGTCGATGAAGGGTACGACACCGTTACGGTATTGAGCCTGGGCGATCGACAGCGACGAGTCGGCCGCCTGTTCCGCCTCCAGCAGCGAGCTCAGGCGCTGCTGCTCTGCGAGGAATCGGCTGAGAGCCCCTTCGGCGTCCTGCAACGCAGTCAGAACCGCTTTCCGGTAAGCGAGATAGGATTGCTGGCGTTCCTCCTCCCTCGCCCGCACATTGGCGCGCCCCTTGCCCGCCTGAAACACGGGCCAGCGGATCAAGCCGATCCCGATCCGGTTGAAATTCCTCGACTGCACCAGGGCGTTCAGGGAATCGCTTGCGAACGTCGTCGCTGCAATGAGATCGAAGTGCGGATAGAGGTTTGCCACTGCCACGCCCACTTCAGCGGTTGAGCTCGCGAGCCTGCGCTCGGCTGCACGCACGTCGGGTCTCCTGCGTAGCAGTTCCGACGGCAGAGCGACGGGTAGAGCCTGTGGCGTCTTGGGGAGCTGCATTGCAGTATGCAACAGATCGTCCGGCACTTCCTCCGGGTTGCGGGCGAGCAGCACCGTGAGAGATCGTACCGTCGCTCGTTCCTCAGCCTCGAAACTGGGAAGCTCAGCGGAGGTGGCGGCCAGCTGAGCACGCTGCTGATTGACGTCGAGCCCGGAGACGAAGCCGGCTTTTCGCCGCGCATCCGTCAGCTGCAGAGTCTGCTTCTCACGCTCGATCGTGTCACGAACGATCGCCAGCCTCTCGCGTGCCGCACACAGGGTCAGATAGTCGACCGCCACCTCGGCAGACAACGAGACCTGAGCATCCCGAAGCTGCCAAACCGATGCTTCCTCTGAGGCGCGGGCCGCCTCAACGCCACGGCGCGTTGTACCGAAAACGTCCAGCTCCCAGGTCGCATCAAAGCCCGCGGAATACAGCTTCAAGTCCGTCGCGCCGGTGCCTGCCGGCAGGCCTGCACCCTGTGCACCGCCACTCTGCATGCCACTGCCGCCGAGCGCTCCCAGCGGATTGGAGTTGGCATGCAGATTCACCGCCGCCCCGGTCGCGCTGACTTGAGGTAACCCCGCAGCGCCGGCAATGACCTCCTGGTCGCGGGCCTGTCGGATCCGCGAAGCGGCGGACTGCAGGTCCAGGTTCGATTCGAGCGCACGCGATACCAATGACTGCAGCTCCGGGTCCTCAAACTGCTGCCACCACTGCGTCAACGCGCCGTCATTGCCGTCACCGCCCGGCGATCGGAGGGCGGCCGAGGCAGCTCGATCGCCGCCGGCTTCGGCGAAAGAAGTCGGCACTTCGATGCTGGGAGTGCGATAGCTTGGGCCGACCGCACACCCCGCCAGCCAGGCCATGACGGCTACCCCGGCACACCCTCTTTTCATGGGTGGACGCTCCGTTTCGCTGGAGCGGCGCGCATGAGCAGAACAACCGGCAACACGATCAGCACGAACAGCGTCAAGACCCAGAAACAATCCAGATAGGCCAGCATGCTCGCCTGCTTGAGCACGCCCTGATAGAGCACTCCCGGGGCGCTGTTTGCCGCATCGCTCATTGACTGCCCCTGAGCGGCCAACGAATGGGTCAGGCGCTCGATGCCAGAGGCGTAGTCGGGGTTGAGGGGATTCAGACTCTCAACCTGACGCGCCTGGTAGAACTGTTGCCGGTGCGCAATGAAGGTTTGCACGCTCGAAATTCCGATGGACCCGCCCAGGTTGCGGGCAACGTTGAGCAAGGCAGACGCCTGTCCGGACTGGCCGGGCTGCAGGCCAACATAGGCAGCATTGGTCAGGGGGATGAACAGGAACGGAATGGGAAACGCCTGCCAGACGCGTGCCCACGCCGCATCCGCGAAGGACATGTCCGTATCCAGGTGCGTCATGTGCCAGAGCGCCGCGGCCTCGAAAGCCAATGCGCCTGCAATCAGCAGCCGCGGCTGAACCTTATCGGAGAGGACGCCTGCAAACGGCATCGCGACCAATGTGGCCACGCCGCCGGCCGTCAACGCCTCCCCCGCTGAGCTTGCCGTATAGCCCATGACCTCCTGCAGCAGCTGCGGAATGAACTGTGTCGTCCCGTACATGATCACACCGGTGAGCATGATGAGCGCCACGCCGATCGCGAAATTGCGCTGCCCGAACATCCGCAGGTCGAGAACCGGGTCGCGGCGCCGCAGCTCCCAGAACGCGAACGCCACCAGCGACACGATGGCGATCACAGCCGTTGACACGATGAAGCCGCTCGAGAACCAGTCCTCCCGCTCACCCCGGTCGGTCGTGATCTCCAGCGCTCCCAGGCCCGCGGCGATCAGGAGAAATCCCCACGTGTCGAAACGGAGCCCATGCGCCAGACGCTCGCGCCGCTCCTGTCTGAGCTTGTCGGGCTCGTTGACGAACATCTGCACGAGCACCAGGGATACGATGCCGATCGGCACGTTGATCAGGAATATCCAATGCCACGAAAAGCTATCGGTGATGAGGCCGCCCAGCAACGGGCCGATGGCCGGCGCCAGGATCAGCGTGACTCCGAACACGGCGAGGGACTTGCCGCGCTGTTCGGGAGGGAAGGTATCGATCAGCATGGACTGCGTCACCGGCTGAAGGCCGCCACCGGCCATGCCCTGAACGATCCGTGCCCCGATCAGCAACGCAAGGCTGGGCGCCAGTCCGCAGCAGGCGGAGGCGACAGTGAAGAAGCCCACGCTCAGCATGTAGTAGCGCTTGCGCCCGATCACCTCTGACAGCCACCCGCTGATGGGGATCACAACGGCATTCGCGACCAGATAGCTCGTGAGAACCCACGTAGCCTCGTCGTAGGAGGACGAGAGTCCCCCGGCGATGTGTCGCAGGGAGACGTTCGCAATCGCAGTGTCCAGGACTTCCATGAACGAGGAGATGGCGATGACGGCGGCGATGAGCCACGGATTGCGGTCGCCGGCAGCCGAACGCTCGCCGGACCATGAGCCGGAGTGCGCGGGTGCGGATCCCGGCACCTCAGCGCACCGTGATGTCGGGCACCACAGAGAGCCCCGGCCCGAGTGGGCAATCCCTTGGCACACGATCCAGGACAATCTTCACGGGTACCCGTTGCACCACCTTCACGTAGTTGCCCGTTGCGTTTTCCGGGGGCAGGAGGGCGAAGGCCTGCCCCGCGCCGCGTTGGATGGAGTCGACGTGACCTTGTGCCCTGCCCATCGGACAGGCGTCGATGCGGATGGAGACCGGTTGCCCGGGCCGCACCCGCGCGAGTTGCGTCTCCTTGTAATTGGCCGTCACCCACACGACGAGCGGCACAATCGCCATCATCTGTTGTCCGGGGTCGACGTAGCTGCCGACGGCGACCTTCCGCTGCGACACGTGGCCGTCTACGGGGGACACGATCCGCGAGTAGCCGAAATTCAATCGGGCTTCCCGGACCTGTGCCTGCAGCGTCGTGATCCGGGCCGCGGCCCCAGCCTGCTGCGCCCGCGCCGCCGCAATCGCTGCATGGGCGCTGCGCACCTGCTGCTCAGCCGCGATTCGCTGTGCCGCCGTATTGCGCATGGCGGTGGCCGACTGATCTACCTGTGCCTGAGCCACCGCGAGCGGCGCTGTCGACTGTAATGAGGCGTAGCGGCGATAGTCGCGCGCCGCGTTCTGTGCTTGTGCCGCAACGCCGGTAGCCACGGCATTGGCCTGTGCGTACGCAGCCTCCGCGCTCATGACCTGCGACTGCGACTGCGCCAGCTCGGTCTCGGCCAGCCCCTGCTGCGCGACCGCCTCCTCCAATTTTGCTTTGACGTCTCCGGGATCGATCTCAACGAGCGTCTGCCCCGCCTTGACCACGTCGTTGTCGTTCACGAGTACCCGCACGACGCGTCCGGCAATCTGCGGTGACAGTCGCACGACCCGAGCATCGACGAAGGCGTCATCGGTACTCTCAAAACGCCGCGAATGCAGCCAGAAGAGAACACAGCCCACGATGACCACGCATGCGATCAGAACGATTCCGAACCGCACGGCAGGCCGGTGGAGCACGGACTTGACCCGGACGGCATGCGCCGGGGGCGGGTCCCTCGAATGGGTGGAAGCTGACTCTTTCGAAGCTGTGGAGTCGTCGGCCAAGGTCCGCTGCCAATCGAGGGAGCTTCGTCAGCAACGCGGCGGAGGGCTGCCGGGTTCCAAATTGCAGCGTGCGTGCCGAGGGTTCTGGCAGCGGAACCGCACGCGGGCATTTCGCTTGCTCTCTTCGTCTGCCGTGTGGACCGCAACTCTCGCGATCGCGGCGCTGTACATCGGAAGTACCGTTCTGACGCCTCTGTATCCGCTCTATCGGGAAGCGTTTGGCTTTTCGGAGCGCACCGTCACGGTCATCTACGCGGTATATGCGGTCGGAAATCTCTCCGTTCTGTTCTTTTTTGGCCGCCTATCGGACCAAGTTGGCCGTCGCGCGGCCGCATGCCTTGCGTTCGGGTTGACGCTCCTCAGCGCCCTGTTGTTCCTCTTCGCGCAGAGCACTGTGTGGCTGCTCGCCGCACGTGCAGTCAACGGCTTCGCTGCAGGCCTGGGAGCGGCCGCGCTCACGGCGTGGATAGCGGAGTTGGAACCCTCCGGGAACCGGGCCCGGGCAGCCATCGTGGCGAGTTCAGGCAACCTGGCGGGTCTTGCGTTTGGCGGTGCTCTCTGCGGGCTGCTTGCTCAGTACGCGCCGGCCCCGCTCAGGACGGTGTTCGTCATCTACGCGGCCGGTCTCATCATTATGCTCTGGCTGCTTACACGAGTGCCCGAGACTATCCGGGAGCCAGCCTCGAGCCTCAGGTCGCTCGACCTCAAACCTCGACTGGGCGTACCCCGCAATCTGCGAGTCCAGTTCGTCGCGCCCGCCTGCATGGCGTTCGCAGCCTTCGCTCTGGGTGGCTTTTTTTCGTCCCTGACGCCGGGGATGCTCACAGAGGAAATGCACCTGTCGAACGTCGCGATCATCGGCGCCGTCGTGACGCTGTTCTTTGCCGTTGCAGCCCTGAGCGCAGCCTTGAGCAAAGGCCTGGCGAGCTGGACGGCCATGTTCGCGGGCGCAACGCTGATATTTCCGGCCGTCTCGCTGCTCATCTGGGCGGAGCGGGCCACGTCCCTCATGCTGCTGCTGTTGGCCAGCATGCTGGCCGGGGCTGCGATGGCATTCTCCTATCGCGGCAGCCTTCAGGTGCTGAACGAGATCGCCCCACAGGAGAGGCGCGCGGAGCTCGTGTCGACCTACCTGCTGATGTGCTACCTGGGCAATTCCCTGCCCGTCCTGGGGGTTGGACTCCTGTCGGGGTCCCTTGAGCCACCGACGGCCCACGCTATATTTGCCGCGGTCGTAGCGGGACTCGCAGCGGCCGCCATCACCGTCGGGGTCTACGGCCGGCACCAGCAAAAGAGGCAGACGAGTTCCAAGCCTCGCCGCGTCACCGAGGCTGCACGCTACTCGGAGCGCACCCAGCATTGACAGCAGGCGCAAATCCCGGCTCGTGGTGTACGCCGCTGCGACCGCGAACCTCGGCATTGCCGCAACCAAATTCGCGGTCGCCTCGGTCACCGGCAGCTCTGCGATGCTGTCGGAGGGGTTTCATTCACTGATCGATATCGGCAACGAGTTGCTCATGCTGCTCGGCATGGACCGCAGCCAGAAGCCTCCCGATCCTCAGTTCCCGTTCGGCTATGCGCGCGAGCTGTACTTCTGGTCCCTGATCGTTGCGCTGCTCCTCTTCGGCGGCGGCGGCGGAATGGCCGTCTATCAGGGAGTCACGCGACTTCGGCAGCCCCTGCCGTTGGGCGATCCATTCTGGGCCTACATCGTCATCATGGCAGCGGTGGTCCTCGAGGGGAGCTCCTTTGTCTTTGCGCTTCGAGAGATGCAGCGCCGACCGATCCAGGGGCGCCTGTGGCAGAAAGTCCACCTGAGCAAGGACCCGTCCGTCTTCACGGTATTGATCGAGGATTTCGCAGCCCTGCTCGGCTTGGCGGTCGCCGCCGCAGGGGTGTTCTTGACGCACGCCCTGCGCGATCCCCGCTTCGATGCCGCCGCATCCATCCTCATCGGCGTCATCTTGTCGGCCGCCGCGCTGGCCCTGGCGTACGAAAGCCGGGGGCTGCTGCTGGGCGAGAGCGCGAATCCGGCGATTGTCGCCGGCATTCGGAAGATCGTCGCGAGCGACCCGCGAGTGACGGCCGTGCGCCCTCCCCTGACCATGCAGCTGGGTCCGCAGGACATTCTCCTGAACCTCGATGTCGAATTTCGGGAAGGCACGTCGGCCGCAGAATACGTTGCCGCCGTCAACAGCATCGAAAGCGAGATCCGCGGCCGCTACCCGACGGTCCAGCGGATCTTCATTGAGGCGCGGCGGCCGCGATGAGCGCCGCTGAGGAGGCCTGGGGCTTCAGCACGACCTTGATGCACTCGCGCTGCTTGTCCCGGAACATCGCATAGCCCTGCGGGGCCTCTTCCAATGGAAGGCGATGGGACACCACAAAACTCGGATCGATGCGACCTTGCTCGATCAGGCCCAGCAGGGGCGCCAGATACCGTTGGACGTGCGTTTGTCCCGACTTGAGGGTCAACGCCCGGTTGACGATGGAGCCAAACGGCATCTTATCGAGAAAGCCGCCATAGACCCCGGGCACCGAGACGATGCCGCCATTGCGGCACGCGAGAATGGCCTGCCGGAGTGAAGTCGGCCGGTCGGTGGCGAGGCGCAGAGACTTCCTGATCCGGTCATAGGTGCCGAAGAAGCCATGCGCGTGGCCTTCCATGCCGACCGCATCGATGCAGGCGTCCGGCCCGCGGCCGCCGGTGAGCTCCTTCAAGGCCTCCTGGATATCCACATCCTCGTAGTTGAGCGTCTCGGCGTGGCAGTGCTCGCGAGCCTTCCTCAAGCGCTCCTCAAAGCGATCGATGGCAATGACCCGCTCGGCGCCCAGCAGGAAGGCGCTGGCGATCGAGAAGAGGCCCACCGGCCCGCAACCCCACACCGCGATGGTGTCGCCTGGCTTGATGGCGCAGTTCTCCGCCGCCATGTAGCCGGTTGGAAAGATATCCGACAAGAACAATACCTGCTCATCCGACAGCTGCTCGGGCACCTTGATGGGCCCGATGTCCGCGAAGGGAATCCGCGCATATTCGGCCTGCCCCCCTGCATAGCCGCCCAGCATATGCGAGTACCCGAACAGGCCGGCCGGGGAGTGCCCCCACAGCTTCTCCGCCATCCAGGCGTTGGGATTGGAGTTCTCGCACAGCGAGAACTGTCTCGTGCTGCAGAAGTAACAGCTTCCGCAGGCGATCGGAAAAGGATTCACGACCCGGTCGCCGACCTTCAGATTCCTCACCTCTCGGCCAACTTCCACGACCTCGCCCATGAACTCGTGACCGAGAATGTCTCCGCGCATCATGGTGGGGATATAGCCATCGTAGATGTGCAGGTCCGAGCCACAGATCGCGGTTGAAGTGACCCGGATGATCGCATCGCGCGGATTGATGATCTCAGGGTCCGGGACCTCCTCGATCCGAAGATCCTCAGCCCCGTGCCAGCAGTTCGCCTTCATGTCGGGTTTCCTTCTCGTGACCGTCGGCCTTCAGAGGTCGCGCGGCCGAGGAGGCTGCGGCGGCCCGAGGGCTGTCCACGGGTCGAGGGAATCTCGCCCGTCTCGATCAATTGCCTGAAGCGTCGAAGATCCTCACGCGCTTCCGAACGCGGATCGGAGGCGAAGAGCTTCGCAAGCTTCACGCCGATGCTGCCCGCGGAAGGTCGATAGTGCTGCGACAGGCGAACGAAGGTGCCCCGCTGACCCGTTGCGGGGCCGAAACTCACCATGCCGGCCTGCTGAATCTCAGCTCCCTCGACCGACTTCCACGCGATGCACTCCCCAGGACGGTCTGTCGTGATCTGCGCATCCCATTCCCAGGATGAACGCAGGGGACCGCGCAGCCGCCAATGCAAGCGCAGCCCGTCCGCCGGGGTGACGGACTCCACCGAGCGCATGAATTTCGGCAGGTTGCTCAGGTCACGCCAGAACGCGTAACACTCCTCAGGGGTTTTTTGGGTGATGACCGCCGCTTCCAGATACGCGTCCGCACGATTCACGGCGGAGTCGCTGGATCGCTGACCCCGCAGACTGGCTGCCACATCCGCAGCGGCGATCGCCGCGACCACCGCCGCGGTGGTGAGCGCCCGGTTGCGAGCGGGATTATCGGATCGGAGGGCGGTAGCGATCACGGCCAGGTCAATCGCATCTCCTGCCACCCGCGACCACAGCCACGCTGTCTTTCTCTTGCCCGTCAGGAGCCCGAAGCCGCTCGTGAGCTCTCGGGCTCCTATGAAGCGCAGCAGCGCATCGCGCTCGCCGAGGCCTGTCATCCGGCCGATGGCTCGGGGTGCGAGCAGCGCGGCAAGACCGAGCGCCAGGCTGAGCAACCCCAGGTTTTCGGCATTCACAGTCTCCGCAACGCGGGTGGCGCTGAGCCTCCGCCGCCGGGTGCCCGCGGGGGATTCGCGGGGGGTGCTGGGTGGAATGCCATCGCCAGCCCCCCAGTGCAACGGATCGGTTGCCATGCTGATCTCCTTGGGACTACTGCTTCGCAGAACCCGGCTCCGCCATCTTTCGATGCTGCTGCGCGAGGACGGCGGAGGGCGTGACGGTGGCAATCGCCGACTGCACCTTGTTCTTCAGTCCCGCCACGACATCTCCATCCCTGTCCATCATGGCCTTGAACCCGACGCGCGCCACCTCAGCTGGGTCCTGCTTCTCGGAAGTGCCCACTTTGGTGTCCATCATGTCCGCTCTCTGGAAGAAATCCGTCTCAGTGGCTCCAGGCATCAGGCAGGTCACCGACACGCCGGTGTCCTTCAGCTCGTTCCGAAGCGCCCAGGAAAACGAGTCGATGAACGCCTTGGTCCCGTTGTAGACGGCCTGAAACGTGCCCGGCATGAAGCCGGCGATGGATCCCGTGATCAGGATGCGTCCCGAGCCTCGGGCCCGCATGTCAGCGCCGATCGCGTGAATCAGCGCCAACGTACCGGTGATGTTCGTGTCGATCACGTGGGTCACATCGTCAAAGGACTGATCCAGAAATCCCTTGCCGAGCCCGTGGCCCGCATTCGCGAGCAGCGCATCCACAGGCCGCCCCGCCACGGTGGAAACCAGTTCGGCGACTCCTTCAGGGGTCGCAAGATCGGTTTCAACCGCCTCCACGCTCGCGCCCAAGGCGCGCAGCTCCCGCTCAGATTCGGCCAGGGGGAGATCTGCGGCGATGAGCAGATCAAACCCATTCCTCGCGCACTCGCGCGCGAGCTCCAATCCGATGCCGCTCGACGCACCGGTGACCACTGCCAGACGCCTGCTTGCCGCATTCATACGCCGCTCCTCGGTAG
>FTDY01001368.1_pt1 | contig 13528 bp, 13 predicted proteins | sample 1640031 | NCBI WGS metagenome assembly FTDY01 (sample SAMEA3914816, study PRJEB12502) | metagenome | biome: forest; material: soil | place: USA | collected 2011-09-16 | depth 0.3 m
CATCGACAATCAGCTGCGCGGCCGCTCGGGCCGCCAGGGCGATCCGGGCTCCAGCCGCTTCTATCTGTCGATGGAAGACAACCTGATGCGCATCTTCGGGGATCCGCTGCGCACCAAGCGGCTGCTGCAGATGGCCGGCATGAAGGAGGGCGAGGTCATCGAGAGCGGCATGCTCACTCGCCAGATCGAGAAGGCGCAGCGCAAGGTTGAGTCCCACAACTTCGATATCCGCAAGCAGCTGCTGCTGTTCGACGACGTCGCCAACGATCAGCGCAAGGTCGTCTACCAGCAGCGCACGGAGATCATGGGCACCGACGATCTGTCGGCGGCGATCCGCGGCATCATGGAGGAAGCCGTCGGCACGCTCGTGGACCAGTACCTGCCCAAGCATGTCTCTTCGTCCGACTGGGACCTGGAGGGCCTGGCAGAGGCCGTGCTGAAGGACTTCAACGCCCGCGTCGAGCCCAAATCCTGGCTCGAGCAGCAGCCGGATCTCGAGGAGCCTGCGCTGCGCGAGCGCCTCGGACGCGAGGTCGTCGCGACGTACGACGCCAAGACGGCGCGCATCGGCGCGCCGGTCATGCGCCACATCGAGAAAGACGTGATGCTGCGCATGCTGGATCAGCATTGGCGCGACCATCTGGCCGCCATGGACTACCTGCGTCAGGGCATTCACCTGCGCGGCTACGCCCAGAAGGACTACCGCTTCGAGTACAAGCGCGAGGCTTTCGAGCTGTTTTCGGCGATGCTCGACCGCGTCAAGTTCGAGACGGTCTCCGTCCTGACGAAGATCGAGGTGCGCACCCAGGAGGAGATTGATCGTGAGGAGGCGGAACGCCGCCGCCGGCTCATGCAGGCCCTGCAGGCGCAACATGCCGAAGCGCAGTCCCTGCTCAACGCGGATACGGCAGAGCCCGCGGCTGAGCCGATGCCGGATGCGGCTCGGGCGGTCGCTCGCGGGGCCGGGGCGCCCCAGCCTTTGCCGCTTCCGCCCGCGGACACGCAGGGAACGTTCGTGCGCGCCGAACGCAAAGTGGGACGCAATGAGCCCTGCCCGTGCGGCTCAGGTAAGAAGTACAAGAACTGCCACGGCTCTCTGTCGAGCGTGGAATAGCAAGCGGCGCCCTTAGCCCATGGCGGTGCCGAAGCCGATGATTCTCGTCGTGGCGGCTGCGCTCTACGACAGCGATGGCCGGGTGCTCATCGCCGAGCGACCTGCCGGAAAGCACATGGCGGGCCGCTGGGAGTTTCCCGGCGGCAAGGTCGCCGCAGGCGAGTCGGAGGCCCGGGCGCTCGCCCGGGAGCTCAACGAGGAGCTCGGGATCCGCCTCCTCGCGGCGCATCCCTTCATGCGCCTGGAGCATGACTACGACGACCGCCACGTCGAGCTGTCGATGTGGATCGTCGCGGCCTACGAAGGCGAGCCGCAGTCCCTGGACGGCCAGCGGCTGAAATGGGTACACCCGGCGCGGCTTTCCGCAGAGGACATTCTGGAAGCCGATCGCCCCTTCGTTGCGGCCCTGCAACCCCTGCCGGCGCCTCCTGCCCGTCCTTGAGGCGGCACCGTGGCGGCACCAATCTTGCGGGGATTGTTCGAACGTCGGTGTAAAATGGGCCTGGGCGTAGTAAACCTTAAATGGACGGACATGGCAGCGCAGAACGACCTCCCGGATGTCAGGCTCGACCCGGCAGAGCTGTACAGAGAAGAGATGTTCACGGACCGCAGGGCGGGAACGATCCGGCGCCTCACGCCTGTGAGGGTCGACGGGTCGCCCGATGCCTCGCGGGCCGTGCTGTTCTCCGGACAGACGCAATTGCTGACCCCTGCGGGCGTACTGCCCCTGGTGTTCGAGATCGAGGCGGACACGCTCGAACAGGCGCTGCTGCAGTTCCCGGAAGGGGTGAAGATCGCGCTGGAGCAGGCGATCGAGGAAGCGCGCGAGATGCGCCGCGAATCGGCCTCCCGCATCGTCGTTCCCGAGGTGGGCGCGGGCGTCGGGCCTGGGCCGGCTGCCGGTGGCGGCAAGATCAAGTTTCCCTAGCCGTTTCCCCTTTGCGGGGGCGGATTTTTCTCCCATTCAGAAGTAACGACCCGGAGCGTCTCGCCGGGGCGCGAGCGCTGCCTGCGCGGAACGCGCACCCCAGCGCGAGCGTTAGTACAGTGCCGGGCACCGCGGTAATTCCGGGGCTGGGCCACGAGCGCAGCCGCTAAAGAGGAGACGATGAGCGAGCACCACGACGCCCCCGGTGACACCAGTGGGGACGCCTCGGGCGCCATCCCGGGCGATCTTCCGGCGGTGACGATCGGAATCCCCGTCTACAACGGTGAGATCTTCCTGGAAGAGGCCATTCGGTCGGCGCTCTCGCAGACGCGCGACGACCTGGAGCTTGTCATCAGCGACAACGCCTCCACCGACCGCACCCACGAGATCTGCAGCGACTACGCGCTCAAGGATCCGCGCGTGCGTTACTTCCGGAACGCGCAGAACCTGGGGGCGGCGCCCAACTACAACATCGTCTTCGCGCACGCGCGGGGCCGCTTCTTCAAATGGCTCGCGCACGATGATCGGATCACGCCGACTTACGTTGCAAAGACCACCCGCGTGCTGGAGTCGCGCACGGAGGCGGTGCTCTGCAACTCCGTCGTGTCCTATATCGACGCCCAGGGCGAGCCGCTCGGGCTGTACAACACCGGGCTCAGCCTCGCGGACGTGCCGTCAGCGTCGAAGCGCTGGGCGCACCTGGTGCTGCACTCGCATTCCTGCGTCGACTTCTTCGGGATGTTCCGCAGGTCCGCGCTGCATGGCTCGCTGCGGCACGGTAGCTTTCATGGCGCGGACCGGGCGCTGCTGGCGCAGATGGCGTTGCGTGGGCGCCTGGTGCAACTTCCCGCGCCGCTCGTCCAGATGCGCGAGCACGAGAACCGCTACACGCGCGCGAAGCGGCGCTCGACCGAGAGGGCCTCCTGGCATGACGCCAGCATCCGCGGCCGGGTCAACTTCCCGACGTGGCGCCTGTACTTCGAGTACTTGAAGATGCTCCAGGCAGCGCAGATTGCTCCAGCCGAGAAAGCGCGCTGCTATGCGGTGCTTGCACGGTGGTGGACGCTCAACTGGAACGCCGCGCGAGCCGCGATCGACCTCCTCGCCTTGCTGACTCCCGGTGCGCCAGGAACGGCGGAACGCATCAAGTCACGGGTGTTCGGCGCGGCACCGGGCCACCTTGCGGCAGCGCGCCGGCGCTGACACGAGCGGAACGTGGCGCAATCCGGTATCGCATTTCACTCCAGGCTGCCGTTGCGGGCGCGCCCGCAGGCGCCGTTTCGCATCGCGATGGTGGCAGCGTGTCCGATGCCCGCACGGCGCGGCACGCCGCTGCGGGTGGAGCGCCTGGCCGAAGCGCTGTGCGCGCGGGGGCATCAGGTCGAGCTCATCACCTACCACATCTGCGACGACCAGCATTCGCTGGAGTTTCCGGTCCATCGGATTCTCAACAGGCGGCGGCATGCGCAGATGCCTGCGGGACCGAATGCGCGCAAGCTGTTTCTCTATGACCCGCTGCTCGCGATGAAGCTGTGGCAGGTCGTCGCCGCGGGCGGATTCGACGTGATTCACGCGCACCACATCGAAGGGTTGCTGGCCGCGCTGCCCACTCGCCTGCGCCATCGGATTCCCGTCGTCTACGACGCTCATACGACATTGAAGTCGGAGCTGCCGAGCTATGGTCCGCGTCTCTCGCGCTGGGTCACGGGCGTGGTCGGGGACTGGTTCGATGGCTGGCTGCCGCGGGCCGCCGATCACGTGGCGGCGGTGACTCCGGACATCCGTGATTGCCTGATCGAACGCCACGGGATGAGCCCGGAGCAGATCTCCGTCGTCATGAACGGAGTGGAGGCAGCCACGTTCCGAGTCGCTGACACAGCGTCTGCCGATGGAGCGGTCAGGCTCATCTACTCCGGCACGCTCGCGCCGTATCAGGACATCGACCTGCTCCTCGATGCGTTCGCGCGCGCGCGCCGGGTTCGCGGCGACTTGAAGCTGTGCTTGTCGGTCAGCTCCACCTTCCAGCCGTACGAGGCGCAGGCGCGGCGTCTCGGGATCCGCGACGCCATAGAGATCGTCGCCGATGGCTTCGAGGAGTTGCCGGGGCGCCTCGCGGCGTCGAGCATCGCGGTGTTGCCGCGCACCTGCTGCCCGGGCATCCCGCAGAAGCTGCTCAACTATATGGCGGCCGGCAAGGCCATCGTGTCGAGCGCGGGCTCGGCGAAAGTGATCGAGCACGAGCGCACCGGGCTGATCGTGGCGAACGGCGATGCGGGCGCATTCGCCGGCGCACTGATTCGCTTAGCCGGCAATCCCGCGCTCGCGCGGCAGTTGGGCAACAGCGCGCGCATCGAAGTGGAGCGCAGCTACACCTGGGAGCAGTCGGCGGACAGACTGGAAGGCATCTATGAGCAGGTGATGCTGCGGCACAAGCGGCTCGAAAGCCCGGAACGCATCTAACGCTTGAGTGTGCGGTAGAGCGCCTTCCCCCAGCGAATGAGTATGGGCGGCGTCCACAGGTTGATGAGCTTCACCGCGTGCCGCTTCGGCTCGAAGCGCCCACCCTTGAACTCGACTGAGGTGGAGCGTGCGGCCCACCCGGGCACCGGGGGCGCGGTGTAGTAGTACCAGGACAGGCAGAGCCGCGCGCGGCCCGGTGGACACGTGAGCGGGCGCCGATGCCCATGCAGCGCGTTCGGAGTGTTGAACACCACGAGCCTGTTGAAGGACGGCTCGATGGTCCTTTCCTCGTGTCTGGGCGAGCTCAGGGGATCGTTCGAGTGCAGCTCGAGCTGTCCGCCCCAGTCCGCATTCCAGTCGCGGTTCAGGTACAGCAGCACGTTGATGCGCCGGTCGAGCATGAGCTCGCGTTGGGTGGCGAAGTCGTAGTGCAGCCCGAGAAAGCCGCCAGCGGGCACTTTCATGTAGCCTGCCGCATGCATGTGCGGATCCGGAATCAGCCCGCCGATGCCCGTCAGGCTCTCCAGCCACTGCACGAACCGCGAGCTGTTCAGCGCGTGCGCGATGATCTCGGCGGTCGGCCCGAACGCGGCCGTGTCGGAGCAGACTTTCTTGCGCTCGTTGACGGTGTCGTAGCCCGTCCAGTTGGCCTCGACGCCCGGCAGCTCCGCGATCGCCCGATCCAGCAGGGCATCGGCGAACAGCCCGTCGAGCACGATGTGCGGAAAGGGCGTGGCCGCGCGGTATTGCGCGCTCGCGCCGCAGGCGATCTGCCTGAGCCGGTCCCAGTCGACGACATTTGAGGGAAGCGGCGTGTGGGCCGGCTCCCCCAGGTTGTCGTCAGAGCGGAACGAGCTGGGGGCGGAGGCCGCGCGTGGCGAGCTCATTGCGCACTTCTTCGGTATAGATGGAATTCATCAGCAGCACGATGTCGGGGCGCAGGCTCCGCAGGGCATCCGGACCGAGGATCTCGCGGCCGCTGCCCGCAAGAAACTTACCGTGCTTGTGCGGATTGATGTCCACCACCGCGGTCAGTTCCTCGCCCAGGCGCAGCGAGCTGATCAGCGAGACGCACTTGGATCCGGAGCCCCAGATCGCCACCGTCTTGCCCGCCTTCCGGGCGGTCTGCGTGATGTCCGCCAGCGTCTGCAGCTGGGTGTCGACCTGCGTCCTGAATTTGTCTACGAGCCGCGTCGTGTGCTCCAGATCGTCCTCCTGCCTGAGCCGCGCCACGGTGGGCCCCGGCGCGGGACGCGCCTCGAGCATCAGGTACTGACCGCCATACGCCTTGAACAGCTCGAGCACCTCGAAGCCGCTCTCGCGGAACAGGCGGGCCAGCGAGCCGCGCGTGAAGTACGTGCAGTGCTCGTAGTACACGTCCCAGAACACTCCCTGCTCGAGCACGCGCTCCATGTCCGGCAGCTCGAAGAATACATTCACATGCGGGCGCTCGCCGATGGTGTCGCGCACCAGGCCGACGAATTCCCTGACGGGACCGATGTGCTCCAGCGTGTGCCGGCAGCAGACGTAGTCTGCCTGGAGGTGCGAATACTTCGGTCCGTAGAAGTCGGCGATGAAGCGGATACGGCCGGCCGCAGCGCTCTGTGTCCGCTCAGGACGATACCCGGGGTCGAGCCCGATGCCGTTGCAGCCGGAGCGCTCGCACAGCGCGACGAGGAATTCTCCCTTGCCGCAACCGATCTCCAGCACCGAGGTGCCCGGGCCGATGCCGTACTTCGCGATCTGGTCGTCGCAGATGTCGTCGACGAAGCGCATGAAGCGGGGCGAGAAGGCCTGCGTCTCCTCATATGCGGGGGAGTAGTCGTTCAGGTGCACATCGAAGCGGATGTTGGAGATGAAGCCGCAGTCACGGCAGAAAGCCAGCTCGATGTCGCCGCGCGGAAAGGCCAGCGCCGCATCGCGGGAGGGCAGCATCAGGCAGCTGTGAGCCGGCACGTCGTTGATCTGGTAGAAGGAGTGCAGGTCGCCCCCGCCACAGGCCTGGCAGACGACCTGCCGTCCGGTGATGAGCTCGGGGATCGCCGGAAAGGCGAATTCCGCGGGGCTTGCGGCGCGCAGCGCGCCCCCTTCGACGGTCTGTCTGGTGTTCATAGTATCGCCGGCCGTGGTACGGGAACGATGAAGCGGCCGCCGCGGCGGCGGTATTCGGCCTGCTGGCTCATGATCTCCTCCTGGAAGTTCCAAGGCAGGATGAGCACGTAGTCGGGCTGGACCTCGAGCACCCGCTCCGGCGCGGCGATCGGCAGCCGCACGCCGGGAATGTGCCGGCCCTGCTTGTGCACGTTGCGGTCGACCACGAAGTCCAGCGTGTCGCGCCCTATGCCCACGTAGTTGAGCATGATCGTGCCCTTCGCCGCGGCGCCGTACCCCACGATGCGGGCATTGCGCCGCTTCAGGTCCTGCAGCAGCGCGGTGAGCTCCGAGCGGATCTGCGCGACGCGCGTCGAGAACTCGGCGTAGTAGTCGAGGCGGTCGAGCCCCAAGCGATGCTCGGATGCCAGATAGCCCTTCACGGAGTCCTCGGGCCGGTCGTGCTTCTCCACGAACAGGCGCAGCGAACCGCCATGAATGGACAGCGGCTCGACCCGGTTGAGGAACAGCCCGTGGCGCTCGAAGAGATTCTTCAGCGCGGTGACCGAGAAGTAGCACAGGTGCTCATGATAGATCGTGTCGAATTCGCCGTGATCGATCAGGTCCTTCACGTACGGCGCCTCGATGACCGCGACGCCGTCATCCTTCAGAAGCGTCGCGATTCCCTTGACGAAGCCGTTCGTGTCGGCAACATGCGCCAGCACGTTGTTCGCGTGGATGACGTCGGCTCGCCTGCCTTCTGCGGCGAGCTGCGCTGCGAGATCCTGTCCGAAGAAGGCGAGCACCGACTCGATTCCCTTGGCTCGTGCAGCCTGCACCGGACCTGGCGCTGGATCGATTCCCAACACCGGGATACCGCGCGCCTGATAGTACTGCAGCAGATAGCCGTCATTGCTCGCAAGCTCGACCACGAGACTGCGGGAATCCAGCTCGCGTTCCGCGATGCGCTCGTTCACGTTGCTGTGCGAGTGACGCAGCAGCGTGTCCACGAACGATGAGAAGTAGGGGTAGTCGGCGCCGAACAGCTCCTCCGGCGGCACGGTCTCCAGGATCTGTACCAGCGCGCAGCTGCGGCAGAAGGCGACGTCGAGCGGATAGCGGGGCTCGTCCTGCGCAAGCTGGGAGGTCGCGAGAAACCCATCCGAGAGCGGCAGGTTGCCGAGCGACAGGAACACCGACAGCCCGTGCGCTCCGCAGGAGCGGCAGCGCGCAGTGTCCACGGCGGCGGATGCGCTCATGCGGCGGACCGCCCGGCGGCCCGCCAGCTCAAGGACTTGTCCAGCAAGCCGCTGTTCTGCAGCTCGCGGATGCGCTTGAGGCGAATGAACCGCGAGCTCAAGAATTCCTCGGCGGAGGTCCGATTGCGCCGGAAGGCTTCCGCCACCTGCTCGATGCCCTGACGCACCGCCCAGCGCGCGCGGTAGGCCGGCAGACGCTTTGCGAGCTTGTCGCAATTGACCCGGTAGTTGCGCGCGTCCGGGCTTGCATCGCCCGCATAGGTTACCTGCGCACCGGGAATGACCTCGGCGACCGCCTCTGCGATGTCGCGGACGCGATAATTCTCCGCTGTCATCCCAACGTTGAACGCCTCGTTGTGGACCTGCTCGCGGGGCGCTTCGAGGACGGCCACGAACGCACGCGAGATGTCCTCGATATGGACCAGCGGCCGCCACGACCTGCCGTCGCTCTTGATCAGAACCTGTCCGGTCGTGAGGGCGTAGCCAACGAGGTTGTTCACGACCAGATCGCCGCGCAGGCGCTTCGAAACCCCATAGGCCGTCGAGCTGCGCAGGAACGTGGGGGTGAACTTGTCGTCCGCCAGGGGCGCCACGTCACGCTCCACCCACACTTTGCTTTCGGCGTACGGGGTAACCGGGTTCGACGCCGCGGTCTCCGTGAGGAAATCGTCGCCCGCCGCCCCGTAATTGCTGCACGAGGAGGAAAAAACGAAACGCCTGACGCCGGCGAGCTTCGCGAGCCTCGCGAGCCGCACCGACGCCTCGTGATTGATGGAGTACGTCGTCTGCGGTGCCAGATCGCCGAGAGGATCATTTGAGATTCCCGCAAGATGCGCCACGGCATCGAAGCCACGCAGCTCCTCGAGCGCGACGTCGCGAACGTCCTTGCGAATGACCGGAATCGTGGACGGCTCGTCCGCGCCGAACCCGCACCCCTCGTAGAGGAAGCTGTCCAGGCCCGTCACCTGGTGGCCGCGCTCGAGAAGCATCGGCGTCAGCACGTGCCCGATGTAACCGTCGTGTCCGGTAAGCAGGATTCGCATATCGTCGGTTCTCCGTGAATTTCCGCAGGGTCGCGCGAGCCGTTGTTTGGCTCAGCGCCAGATCTTCCAAGGGGCGTCCCGGCTGTCCCACAACGACTCCAGACGCGCCTTGTCGCGAATCGTGTCCATGCATTGCCAGAAGCCGTTGTGCCGGTACGCCATCAGCTGGCCGTCGCGTGCAAGATTCTCCAGCGGCTCGCGCTCGAACTGCGTCGCATCTCCCTCGATGTAGTCGAAGATCGCCGGCTCGAGCACGAAGAACGCACCGTTGATCCACGCCTCGCCGGACAGGGGCTTCTCGTCGAAGTGCGTGACCTTGCTGCCATCCAGCTCGATACGCCCGAAACGCGCAGGGGGGCGCACGGCGGTGATCGTTGCAAGACGGCCATGACTGCGATGGAAGGCGAGCAACTCCTGCAGATTGACGTTCGAGACGCCATCGCCCCAGGTCAACATGAACGTGGAGTCACCGAGGTAGGGCTTCAGCCGCTTGATGCGCCCGCCGGTGTTCGTCGGCTGTCCGGTGTCGATCAGATCGACGACCCAGTCTTCCGTGGGCCGCTCGTCCGCCATGCCGCCATGGCCATTGCCGTTGCGGCCGCTGTAGGGCTCGATCTTGCCGGTGGCCAGCGACACGCGCAGGTCGGGGGACAGCGAGCAGTAGTCGGCCATGTAGCGCTTGATGTATTCGCCCTTGTAGCCGAGCGCGACGGCGAACTCCTTAAAGCCGTACGTCGAGTAGTGCATCATGATGTGCCAGAGAATTGGCCGGCCGCCGATCTCCACCATCGGTTTGGGCTTGACGACCGTCTCTTCCGAGAGACGCGACCCCAGGCCACCCGCGAGAATGCCGACTTTCATGCCCATGTTTCCGGTAATGTCAGACCCATACGCTGCGACGGACTTGCCTAAGATGGTTCTTCGAATTCGCTGCGGTCGGACCGCCAGAATCCGGCAGCCGCAAGTTCCGTGCCCAGTCCCATGAGCCGATTGGGGGTGTTGCTGGCGAACATGGCCGCCGTCGCTTCCGGCAAGGTGGCGGCCGCCCTGGCGGGCCTTGCGACGATCATGGTGCTGACGCGCAACCTGGGCCCGCAGGAATTCGGGTATTACCGCACTGCCCTGACGTATGCGGCGTTCGCGAGCGTGCTCGCGGATTGCGGCATTTACATGGTCACGTTGCGCGAAATGTCACGCCCGGGTTCGGACCCGTCGCGCGTGGCGGGAACGGCGCTGCCGCTGCGCCTCGTGAGCTCGATCGGCGTGCTGGTGCTCGCCAGCGCGCTGGCCTGGACGCTCCCGTACGACCGGATAGTGAAGTGGGGCGTCTTCATCGCTGCCGGCGTGTACACCTGTCTGCAGGCGAGCGAGCTGATGATCGCCGTGTTTCAAAGCGTCTCCAAACAGGGACGCAACGCGATCGCGGAGGGAATAGGCGCGCTCGCGACGCTCGCGTGCGTCTGGATCCTCGCGCTCCTGCATGAAGGACCGCTGGCGATGCTCGGCGCCACCTTGTTCGGCAGCCTGCTGGCGTTGACGATTTCGTGGCGACTCGCGCGGCGGCTCGTCCCCTTTCACATCAAACTCGACGTGCAGGCGTGGCGCCGGTACATCCTGCTCGGGCTGCCCATCGCCGGCTCGCAGATACTGACCATGGCCATTCTGCGGGGCGACTCGCTGATCCTGTCGGTGTTCCAGCCGGCCGCTGCCGTCGGCCTGTACGGGGTGTCGACCAAGCTCTTCGAGCTCGCAACCTCCATCGCCTTCATGTTCGGCGGCCTGATGATGCCGTCGCTCACTCTGGCGGCGGCGCGGGCCAGCGACGACCTTCCGCGGGTCCTGGGTCACTCGATCGATGCGGTCGCGATCTACGGTGTAGGGGCGGTGCTCGCGCTGGCGCCGTTTGCGCCGCAGATCCTGACGTTGATCGCAGGTTCCGGCTTCGCCGCGGGAGCGCCGGCGCTCGTGGTGATCTCGTTTGCCATCGGACTGTCCGCACTTTCGCACGTTCTGCGATTCGCGCTCGTCGCGTGCGAACGGCCCCGGCTGGTGCTCGAGGCGGATGCCGTAGCGTGCGTGTTGGGATTCGCCGCCTACTTTCTGCTCATTCCGAAATACTCCCTGTTGGGAGCGGCGGCGGGCACCGTCGCGGCGGAGGCGTGCGCGCTGATCGGCATGCTGCGCGGCCTGAAGCGCGCCGGGCTGCGACTTCCCTCGCCGCGAAACCTGCTGAAGGCGTTGGCCGCGGGGTTGCTGTCAGTCGGGGCGATGACGATCTGCAATCAGCTCGATGTGCCGTGGGCGCTTTCCTTGATCCTTGGAGGCGCGGTGTATCTGGGGTTGCTCGCGCTGACGCACGCCATTCCCCCGGAGCTGTTGACGATGGTGTTCCGGCGCCGCGATCCGCTTCACAGGAGCGCCTGAGCCGAAGTGGACCTTCAGGAATCGGGGGGCTCGTCCCGCTCCTGCGGCTCGGAGGTCTCCTCCGGCAGCGCCTCGCCGGGAATCGAGCGCTGCTCGCTCAGCCAGGCTCCCAGGTCGATCAGCCGGCAACGCTCGCTGCAAAAGGGCCTGAACGGGGAGTCCGACCAGTCGAGCTCACGGCGGCAGGTCGGGCATTTGACTTTGGTGGCGCACATGGCGACCGCGGGTGCGGTCCTTCAGGCGCAACAGCTCAGCATGAACATGACGTCGGCGTCCGCCTGGGTCGGGCGAGCCGCCAGGCCCTTCCAGTTCAGGAAGCGCACGCTGCAGCGGTAATGGCTCCCGCTGATCTCGGGGTAGAGCCCCGCGCTCGTGGGCAGCGAGATTCTCAGCAGCTGGTACGGCGTGTCGCGCTCGAACGTGATGTGGTACGAGCCACCCTGGGCGGTCTCCTGGCGCGACCGGCCATTCTGGCGCGTCAACCACAGCAGCTCCGCAATGGCGTCGCACAGCGGGCGCAGAAGCCCCAGCCACTGATTGAACGTTCGCATCCGCACGTCGGTGGATTGCGTGAGCCAGTAGTAGTAGTCCGGCAGGTCGAACTCACACGTGCCGCCCGGAATGGCGCTGCGGTGCTTGATCGCACTCAGGAACTCGGAATCCCTGAGCGGCTGCAGGAAGGTGGAGCCCGCGTTCAGCAGCTCGTTCCGCAGGCGCACCAGATTCTTCAGCAGGGTCTGCAGCCGGTTGGAGTCCACGCCTGGCTTGGACTGATATTCGTTGAGCGAGGCCAGATGGCGCTCGAGTTCCTTCAGCACATCGGAGCGCGTGTCGCCGCGGGTGGTGATGGCCAGGATGTCGATCAGGCTCGCCATGGCGGCGCGGCTGCCCCACTGGCTGGCCATCTCGTTGTGGTAGAGCGCCTGGTTGTAGAGGAAGTCCAGCCGCAGGAAGGTCCGCATCCGCTCGTTCAGCGGCTGCTCGAAGACGAGGATTTCGGTCTCGGCGCTGGACTGCTCATCCACGCCGGCGCCGGCTTCCGCGCCGGTGCCGGGGCCCCATTCCGAGGTGCTGGATTCTGTCATCGCGGTATTGTGCTTGACGTATGCGCCGCGCGTAAACGGTGAGTGCAGGGTTGGCGGGCAATCCGCTGCGCAGAGCGGGGTGGCCAAGTCCGCGCTTGGCGCCAGGATCCGGGCCCCGGCTTGGCGCGATGGCCTAGGTTCGCGGCTGGCGCGCCAGATCGAGGTAGGTCGTGTGCAGGGCGGCGACCTGGTCCCGAAGCGCGCTCATGTCACCCTCGTTGGTGACAACGTCGTGCGCTGCCTTGACGCGCGCCGTGCGCGACGCCTGCGCGTTCAGGATGGCGCGCGACTGCTCGAGTGTCGAGCCATCGCGGGCCTGGAGACGCCGAATCTGCAGCTCCTCGCTGCAATCGACGACGAGAACGCGGTCGAGCTGAGAGCCGAGATTCTTCTCGACCAGCAGCGGGATAACGAGGATCTGGTACGGGCCGCCCGCGGTGGCGGAGCGAGCCTCGACGGCTGCGCCGATCGCTGGGTGGGTGAGCGCCTCCAGGTCCGCGCGCGCCATGGGATCCGAAAATACGATGTTCCGCAGCGCAGGCCGGTCGAGATGCCCATCGGGCGTCAGAATCGAGGTGCCGAATCTCTCGACGAGCCGCTCCAGAGGGGGCTGGCCCGGCTCGACGACGTCCCGCGCGAGCTGGTCCGTGTCGATGATGGGGACGCCCAGGGCACCGAAGAACTTGGCGGCGGTGGATTTCCCGCTCGCGACGCCACCGGTCAGTCCGACCCGGAAAACACGGGAACTCATTGATGCACGCTCATCGGCTGGCTCATGGGCGAGGGGCAAACAATCCAAGGTAGCCGTTCACCAGCTCCTGGCCGAACATCAGCATCAGCCAGCCCGCCGCAGCGAGGTAGGGTCCGAAGGCAATGGGCGTCTGGCGGCTTTCCCCACGCCGCGCCAGCATGGCAATGCCCGTCACCGCGCCGACGGCAGCGGCGATCACGACGATCGGCAGCAGCATCTTCCAGCCCATCCAGGCCCCCAGGGCCGCGAGGAGCTTGAAGTCCCCGTACCCCATTCCTTCTTTTCCGGTGATCAGTCGGAACAGATGATAGACGCTCCAGAGGCTGAGGTAACCCGCGATCGCGCCGACGATGCTGGAGTGCATGTCCACCGG
>FTDY01001330.1_pt1 | contig 13369 bp, 9 predicted proteins | sample 1640031 | NCBI WGS metagenome assembly FTDY01 (sample SAMEA3914816, study PRJEB12502) | metagenome | biome: forest; material: soil | place: USA | collected 2011-09-16 | depth 0.3 m
GCTGGCCGAGGGCTTCGGGCTGACCGAAGGACCGGTGTGGGTCGCTGAGGGCAAGTCCGGCTATCTCCTGTTCAGCGATCTCATCGCGAACGTGATCTATAGATGGACGCCGCCGGCAGATGGTTCAAAAGGGGATGTTTCCGCAGGCGCCTCGCGCGGGAACGTGGCGGTCTTTCTCGAGAAGGCCGGCTACTCGGGGAACGACCTCAACAACGCCGGAACGCAGACCCGGCGCGGCCGCATGGCGGTGCTGCTGATAGGGCCCAACGGTGAGACGCTCGACGGCCAAGGCAGGCTCATCTACTGCGCCTCTCCGGACGGCACCGTGGTGCGCCTGGAGAAGGACGGCACGCGCACCGTGCTTGCCGAGAAGTACGAGGGCAAGCGATTCAACGGGCCCAACGATGTCGTGGCACGGTCCGACGGCGGACTGTATTTCACAGATAGCGACTTCGGCCTGCGCGGCTCGGCCAAGAGCCCGCAGAAGGAGCTGTCGTTCAACGGAGTGTATTTCGTGAAGGATGGGGTTCCGAGTCTGGTCGTGGACGACCGGACGCTCGGCGGCATGCCCAACGGCATCGCCCTGTCCCCCGATGAGAAGTATCTGTACCTCAGCGCCGGATTCACGAAAATGTGGCGCTACGAGGTGCGCCCGGATGGCGCCCTTGGTGCCGGAATCATCTTTTTCCAGGGCGGCGAGGGCATCGTCGACGGCATGAAGACCGATCGCCGCGGCGATCTGTATTCCACAGGTGGCGCTGGACCTGGAGCCGTCCGCATCAGCTCACCGGAAGGAAAGCACCTCGGGACTCTGCACATGCCCGTCTCGACGCGCGAGCCGCTTCAGCAGATCTGCGCCACAAACCTCGCGTTCGGCGATGCCGACGGCAAGAGCCTGTACATCACGGCCTGCACGGCGCTTTACCGGATCCGTCTGAAGGTGCCCGGCGTCATGCCGGGACCCGCGCACTGACTCCCAGACCGCAATTCCCACATCAGGAGAAAACGATGGCCGACCAGGACGCCTCATACAAGACCGGCATGCAGATACGGCGCGACATGTTCGGGCCGGCGGGAGCGGAGGAGCGCGTCGCCGCCGCCACCGACTTCAACAGGCCCTTCGAGGATCTCGTGACGCGCTACTGCTTCGGGGACACGTGGTCGCGCGCGGGGCTGGACCGCAAGACACGCAGCATGATCACCCTCGCGGCGCTGACCGCGCTCGTTCGTCCGAACCAGCTGAAGATACATGTGCGCGGAGCGCTGGCAAACGGGGTGACACCGGAGGAAATCCGGGAGATCCTGCTGCACACGGCGATTTATGCCGGGATTCCCGCCGGCGTCGAGGCGTTCGCCGCTGCGGCCGATGCGCTGCCGCCAGGCAAGGGGTGAGCTCATGAAAGTCGGATTCATCGGCATCGGCAATATGGGCTGGCCCATGGCCAGTCATATCCTCGAGGCCGGACATGAGCTGATCGTGCATGACAGCGATGCGGCGCGGTGCGCCAGCTTCGTCGGCACGGTGGGCGCCGCTGCCGTGCGCAGCCTGGAAGATTTCGCGGCCGTCGACTTCGTCGTCACCATGTTGCCGACGAGTGCGATCGTCCGCGAGGTGCTGCTCGAAACCAACGGCGGAGTAGCGAGGCACCTGACTCCAGGCACGCTCGTCATCGACATGAGCTCATCGGAGCCTGCCGACACGCGCGCGTTGGGCGCAGAGCTTGGCAAGCGCAAGGTTGTGCTGCTCGATGCGCCGGTCTCGGGCGCCGTCCCGCGCGCCAAGACCGGAACGCTCACGATCATGCTCGGTGGCGATGACCCGGCAGCCATCGAGCGCGCCAAGCCCCTGCTGCTGTCCATGGGCAACCGCATATTCGAGACCGGCGGGCTGGGCACGGCGGATGCGATGAAGGCGCTCAACAACTTCGTCGCCGCCGCATGCTATTCCGCCGCTGCCGAAGCGCTGCTGATCGGCAAGCGCTGCGGATTGGACGGCCACCGGATGCTGGACATCATCAACGTCTCCACGGGACGCAACTTCAACACCGAAGTGGTCATGAAGGAGCACGTTGTCGATCGGAAATTCTCCACCGGCTTCGCCCTCGGGCTGCTGGCCAAGGACGTGAAGATCGCGGCGGACCTGGGGCGCGCCGTGAAGCTGGATGCGCCCATGACCCGGCTCGTGAGCGACCGCTATGCGCGGGCGCGGGATCAGCTGGGGGCCGCGCGTGACAATTCTGAGGCGATTCTGAGCTGGGACAACCCCCTGCAGGAGGAATAGCCGCCGCAGAAGCGCGGGCGCTGCGCCGCGCGCGACCAATGTCTGGCCTCACAGGGGCCTTTGCCGCACACTAGGTTGCGACCGACGTGTCGACAGGGGGTCCTGCGGTGGTGCGCGACGAGTCTGTTCCCGCCCAGTCGTTTCGCGGACGCAGATCCGGACCCGCGCGGTTTCTGTTCCCGCTGACTCTGGGATGGATGCTGATCGCCTACGCGACGCTCGTACTCGCGAGCGGCTGGGCTTTTTCGGCCTTGAGGATCCACACCGATCGGCAACTCACCCTCGAGGCGGAACGCAATCGACTGCGTGCCGTCTCGGCGGCCATGGAGACAGGAACGCTCGCCATGCTCAACGACGGCGTGGGGGCGGCGGTCGCCGGCGCCAACGAGGTCGATTCCGCAGGCGGCTTGAGCGTGACCTCCGATGCGATGGTCGCGGACACGCTCAGGAAGATGCTGACCGGCGGAGCCTATGTCCGCTCGCTCTTCATCGCGAGCCCCACACGGTTTGCCAGCGCCGGCCGTGTCGGCCAGCACGAGCCGCATCCCCAGCCCCCCGAGTGGCTGACCGCGCTGGCGCTGCCGCTCCAGGAGCGCACGTGGGTAGGCAAGCCCATTCCGGATCCGGACGTGCCGGGTGTGACGGTCATTCCCATCGCCCAGCGCGTCCAGTTCAGCCGCAACAGCACCGTATGGGCAGGAGGGCTGTTCGACTTTCGGGGCTTCCAGACCCTGCACTCGCAGCTGGGCAGCAACGAGATCGGCATCGGCCTGGTCTCCACGGACGGCACGCTGCTCGTGCGGATCACCGGGACCATCCCAATGCGGATTGCCGTCGGGGACAACGTCAGCGCGTCACCGCTTTTCCAGCGGATGAAGAATGGGCCGGACTCGGGCATCGTCGAAGGGTTCGCTCCGGCCTTCGGGACCCGGATGGTCATCGCCTATGACCAGGTGAACGACTATCCGATCATGATGATCACCGCCCAGTCGCTCGACTCGCTGCTTGCGCCATGGCGCGGCCGCACGAACACCACGCTTGCGGTTACGGCGGCCTCGAGCGCACTCCTGGTGCTGATGACGGCGCTCCTGGGCCACTACGTTCGGGCGCTCTCTCGCCGCGAGACTCATTACCGTGCGCTGTTCAACAATGCCGCCTTCAGTGCTCTGATGCTGGAGGGCCCACGCTTCGTGGATGCGAACGACACGGTCGCGCGCATGTTCGGCCTCAAGGACCGGAACGAGGCGATCGGAATGACGCCGTGGGAGCTCTCGCCGCCAACGCAGCCCGACGGGCGGCGCTCAGAAGAGGCGGCACAGGGGCGCATCGCTGAGGCCCTCGAGCAGCGCGGCACGACCTTCGAATGGCTGCACCTGCGGCACGACACCGGCGAGACGTTCCCCGCGGAAGTCGATCTCACCAGCGTCAATGTCGGCAAGACCACGCTGGCCCTTGCGGTTGTGCACGACCTCACCGAGCGCAAGCGCGCCGAGCAGAATCTGAAGGAGAGCGAGCACCGCTATCGGGCGCTCGTCGACGCGCTGCCCGAGGCGGTGTTCGTGCACCGCGGGGAGGAACTGCTGTTCGTGAACGATGCTGCCGTCAAGCTCGTGGGAGCCCGCTCGGCCGAGGAACTCATCGGACAGCCGGCGCTGCTATTCGCCGATCCGCAGGACCGCGAGCATGTCGCGGAGCGCAACCGGCGGGTGCTGGAGGACGGGGCCACGACGGAGCCGCGGGAAACGCGCGTACGACGGGTCGACGGCTCGTTCATATGGGTGGAGGCAGAGGCCGTGCCGATCAGTTTCGGCGGGGCGCCGGCCCTCCAGGGAGTGATGCGCGATGTCTCGGCCCGCAAGCTGCGCGAGGAGGCGGAGTCCGCCCGTACCGACCGCATGCAGCGTCAATCGGCTGCCCTCATGCGGCTCGCCAACCGCCAGGATGCGCAGTGGGCCGATCTTGCCTCGACCGTGCGGGCGATCTGCGCGACCGCGGCGGACGTGTTGGCCGTCGATCGGATCGGAGTCTGGATGCTGGAAGAGGGCGGCCGCGTGCTGCGCTGCACTCATCTGTATGAGAGGGCCTGCGACCGCCACAGCGAGGGCGGCACACTCCCAACGAGCCGGTTGCCTCGCTTTCTGGAGAGCCTGCGCAGCCAGCGGGTGATCGAGTCGCAGGATCTGCACAGCGATCCGCGGCTGCAGGAATTCTCGGCGGGGCAGTGGTTGGATCCGGCGGCGGTTGCGATCATCGCCGCCGCCGTGCGCAGCTCCGGGGACCTGACCGGCATCGTGTCGTTCAGCCAGCTCGGGGCGCCTCGCCCCTGGCACATGGACGAAGTCACCTTCGCGGGTGGCATCGGCGATCAGGTCGCACAGGCCCTGTTGGATTGGGAACGGGAGCGGGTGCTCGCGGACCTGCGGACGCTCGCCGGGGAGCTGATGCGTATCCAGGATGAGGAGCGACGGCGTGTCGGGCGGGATCTGCACGACTCAACCGGACAGACATTGGCCGCGCTGGAACTGGCTCTGTCGCGGCTGACGCAGAGCACGGGATCCCTGCCACCCGAGCCACGCGGCCTGCTCGCGGAGTGCGCACGCCTGGCAACCCTGTGCTCCGCGGAGATCCGCACCGCCTCCTACCTGCTGCATCCGCCACTGCTCGATGAGCTCGGCCTGGTCAGCGCTCTGCGGTGGCTTGCGGACGGGCTGCGCGCTCGCGGCGGAATGGAGGTCCGCCTGGACCTGCCGGAATCGATTCCGCGCCTGCGCCCCGAGGAGGAGCTGACTCTGTTTCGCATCGCGCAGGAGGCCTTGACCAATGCGCAGCGTCACTCCGCCAGCCCGTGGGTGCAGATGCGGCTGACGCGCGCGCCGGGCTCGATCGACCTGGAAGTCGAGGACGGTGGCCGCGGAATCGCGGGTCATGAGGCGGCGCGCGGCGCCACGGATCCTCCATCTCTCGGGGTGGGACTGGCGGGGATGCGCGAGCGCATGCGGCAGATCGGCGGGACGTTCCAGGTCGAATCCACTGGCGCCGGGACGCGCATTCGCGCGAGCATAGTGGTCAATTCCTGGCCGCAAGCCCGGAGCGCGTAGCTAACATGAAGTCAGCGCGGATCGTCATTGCAGACGACCACGAGCTCGTGCGTAAAGGACTCGTGGCCGTACTCGCCGAAGTCAGCGGCTGGAGTGTGGTGGCGGAGGCCCCCAACGGCAGGGGAGCCGTGGAGCAGGTCTCGGCCCACAAGCCCGATATCGCGATCCTCGATCTCACCATGCCGGAGCTGAACGGGTTGGATGCCACGCGGCAGATCCTGGCAGCGGAGCCGCGCACGCGCGTATTGATACTCACTGCCCATGAGTCGGAGCAGCTCATTCGCGAGGTGCTCGGGGCCGGTGCCCAAGGTTATGTCCTGAAGTCGGACGCGGGCCGCGTCCTGGTCAGCGCAGTCGATGCGCTGCTGGAGGGGCGTACCTTCTTCACATCCAAGGTGGCGCAGCTGGTTCTCGAGGGGTTTCTGCGTCACCCGGATGGCACCTCGTCCGTGCCGACCCTGTCGGCCCGCGAACGGGAAATCGTGCAGCTGCTCGCGGAGGGCCGCAGCAACAAGGAAGTCGCCCGCAGGCTCGAGATCAGCGTCAAGACGGCCGAAACGCATCGCAGCAATATCATGCGTAAAATGCACTTCGAGTCGCTGTCGGAGCTGGTCCGATACGCAGTTCGCAACAAAATAATCGATATATGAAAAACCGGTAGCCGCCGCGCCCGCAGCGGACGGTGATTTCACCCGCCCCTACAGGGTACCGCCGGTTGGGCTACCAGATTGTGGCAGTGCCCGCGCGCGCGCGCGGGCCCTACTGTTCAGCCCATGATAAACCTCCCTATCGATGCGTGGCTGGCGCTGCTCGCGGGCGTCCTCGCGTTTGCCGTTTCCTACACCCTGCTCGACCTCGCTCGGCGCCTGTCCGGCCCGGCACGCCCGCGCGCGCGGCTGTGCCGCGTCGCCGGCGGCACCGTCGCGCTGGGAGTCGGCCTGTGGTGCGTCACTCTCATTGCAGCTCTGTCGGTCGAGACTCTGGACTGGCAAAGCCTGCGAGTGGCGCGCCTGCTGCTGCCGCTTCCGTTTGCCCTGCTGGGACCCGCCGCGGCGCTGACCATCCTCTCCGGGGGCCAGCCCACGATCGGCCGTATCCTCTGCAGCGCCGCAGCCAACACTGCAGCCATCCTGGCTGCGTGCTACGCGTGCGCCCTGCCGCTGTCGGCTGGCGCGGGTTTGGACGAGTCGCTGACCTTGCTCGCTGCGGCGGCGCCGGTCGTGTTCCTGCTGTCGACGACGTCGTTGCTGCTGCTCTTCCGGTTCGGCGATCAGCGCCGCGTCTCCTCCTCGCTGGCGAAGTACGCGGCCTCGATCATTGGAGCCTGCGCGATCATCGGTGTCCATGCGGCTCAGATGAGGCATGGCCGCCTCGTATTCGGCACGTTCTGCGGCATGGGCCCTTCTGGCAACGTGCAGCTGCTCGGCATCGCGCTCGCGGCATTCGGCCTCGCAGTGCTCGCCGTGACTCATGTCATCACCGTGTACGGCGGAAAGCTGGAATTGCGCTCGAAGCGGTTTGCGCGCGAGCTGGAGGAAGTGCACTCGCGCCTGCACTACCTGGCGACTCACGACTCCCTCACGGGATTGCCCAACCGGACTCTGTTCAAGGAGCGCCTCACGCAGGCAGTCGGTGACACCGACCGTCCGGGCCGGGCGATTGCCGTCGCCGTGCTCGACCTGGATCGATTCAGCGCGCTGAACCATTCGCTGGGCCACGGGGCGGGGGACTGGCTGCTCACCGAGGTGGCACGCCGCGTAAGCGCGCTGCTCCAGCCGTCCGATACCCTGGCGCGGCTGGGCGGCGATGAGTTCATCCTGTTCATCGACACCGTGGCGGCCCGTTTCGAGTCTCAGGCCGTCACGGCGCAGATCCTGCAGGTATTGCGGGCGCCGATGTTCGTGAACGGCTCGGAAGTGCAAGTGCACCCCAGCATCGGGGTGAGCGTCTGGCCGGATGATGGCAGGCGCATCGATGATCTGCTGGCGCATGCGGAGGCGGCGATGTCGGCGGTCAAGAAGAACGGCGGCAACGCCGTGCGATTCTTCGAGCGTGGCATGACCGACTCGATGCACGAGCGGCTGGCCCTCGAGAACGATCTGCGGCGCGCCTTGTCGGCTGGTGAGTTCGAGCTGTGGTATCAGCCGGAGCTGAACACGAAGTCCGGGAAAACCGTGGCGGCCGAAGCGCTGCTGCGCTGGCGCCACCCGGAGCGCGGCGTCATCAGCCCGAGCACGTTCATTCCGCTGGCCGAAGAGACCGGGCTCATGATCCCGCTGGGCGAGTGGGTCGTGCGCGAGGCCTGCCGGCAGGCGGGCGCCTGGAAGGCGGAGCACGGCCTGCCGATCCGGCTCGCGGTCAACCTGTCGGCGACGCAGTTCCGGCATCAGAACCTCGTCGAGGTCATCCGCTCCGCGCTGCACGCCGCGAACCTGGACGCCTCCTGCCTGGAAGTGGAGCTGACCGAGAGCTCGGTGATGACCAACCCGGACGAATCGGTCGAGACCCTGAGCCAGTTGCGCAAGATGGGCGTCGCCATCGCGATCGATGACTTCGGCACCGGCTATTCGAGCCTGAGCTACCTGCGCCGCTTTCCCATCGACAAGCTGAAGATCGACCGCAGCTTCGTGCGGGACCTGACGAGCAGCGAGACGGATGCCTCGATCGTGCGCGCGATCATTCTGCTCGCGCACAGCGTTGGCCTGCAGGTGGTCGCGGAGGGCGTCGAGACGGAGGAGCAACTGCAGTTCATCCGCCGGCTGGATTGCGATCAATGGCAGGGCAATCTTTGCTGCGAGCCTCAGCCTGCAGCGCGTTTTGCGGAGATACTCGGCGGGCGCGGCGCGGCGGCGGCTAGGCGCGCAGGCGGCGGAAGCTGACCGCCGCTGCCGCAACGGAAATTCCTGCAGCCGCGAACAGTGCGACGTTCGAGCCGTCCGCAGGATAGAGGCGAAATGCGATCGCGACTCCGGCGGCACCGAGCGTCTGGCCGAGCAGGCGCGCCGTGCTGAGCATGCCGCCGGCGGCTCCGCTGCGCGGCCGTGGCGCAGCCGACAGCAACGCCCTGTTGTTGGGGGACTGGAAGAAGCCGAAGCCAAGCCCGCAAAGCAACATCCGCCAGACGAAACTCGTGGCGCTCGCGCCGGCCGGCAGCAACGCGAGCAGCATCATTCCCGCTCCCATCATCAGCAATCCGGCTGCGCACAGCGGACCTGGGTGGTAGCGATCCGCGAGTCGCCCCGCGATGGGTGCCGCGATTCCAACACCAACCGGCCAAGGCGTCATGAAGAGCCCGGTCTCCACGGCGCTGTGCCCGAGCCTTTGAATCTCGAACGGCAACGAGACCAGCGCCGCCATCTGCGCCGTGAACGAGCAGACTGAGGTCGCCACGGACAGGGCGAACAGCCGCACGCGCAGCAGATCGAACGGAATGATGGGCGTGGGGCGGTCGATTTCGTGGCGCACGAGCGCGCCGGCGAGCACGGCTCCGGCCGCAAGCTGAATCAACGCCACGGGCGTCGCGGCATCATGGGCCAGCGCCTGCAGCCCGCTCACCAGGAGCACGAACGTGGCGGCGAGGAGGAGCGCACCCACGTAGTTGAGCCGCCGTGGGGTGCGTTCGGTGAGGGGCAGCGAATAGATGGCAATGGCCAGAGTGATCGCCCCGATGGGCAGATTGATCGCAAACAGCCAGCGCCAGTGCGCAACCGCCAGGATCCCGGATGCAACGGTGGGTCCGATCGCCGCCGCTACGGCCACCGCAAGCGCGTTGATGCCGATCGCGCGCCCCAGCATGTGCTGCGGATAGGTAAACCGCATCAATGCGGCGTTCACGCTCATGATCCCGGCCGCGCCCAGTCCCTGGATGACGCGAGCAATGCTCAGCGTGAGCAAGGACGTCGAGAATGCGCAACCGAGCGAGGCCAGGGTGAAGACCACCATTCCGGCCTGCGAGATCTTTCGGTAGCCGACGATTTCCCCCAGGGACGCCAGGGGCAGGAGCGCGGCCAGGATGGCGAGCTGATAGGCATTGATCACCCAGATCGAGGCGGCCTTGCTCGCGTGGAAGTCACGGGCTATGGATGGGAGAGCGACGTTCGCGATCGTGCTGTCGAGCACCGACATGCAGATGGCGAGCACGATCGCGGCGATGGCCCAGTAGCGACGCGGAACAGGCAAGCCGTCGGGGTGCGCAACAGGGCTCGCCTGGGCGACGCCAGGGTTGGACATAGCACTCCTTGGGACAGGGGACGCAGTCTACATCAGACGTGTGTTGGCGCACGTCCGGGTGGGAGGCTAGGGCGCTTGCGCGAGAGCCGCTTGCACCACGGCCAGCGTCTCCATTCTCGGCGGCCGCGAGGTCAGCCAACGAAGCATGCGACGGGATTGAGACAGTCCGCCCCAGTCGCTTTTCGCGTGCCATGGGTCATGGCGGGTTGCCTGTTCTCGCGCGTCGAGGGATTCGCGATCGGGGGCGATGCGCTTGAGGACGTAGTGAAGCCGGCTGCGGAGCGATGGCGCCCAGGCCATTCCCGGAAAGGCCTGGATCCACAAGTGGGACAGGGAGACGTCGGACAACCGTTGCGTGCGGCAAGTCCGCGCCAGCGATCCAGGGCACCACCGTTCTGCGGACTCCAGGACTTGCGGTGGAATGCTCGAAAAATAGCGTTCCGCCAGCGCAAGAGGAGGGAAGGCCCACCAGAACGGCATGGGGCGCGATGCCCCGGCGCTGAGCCATTCCTGCCAATCCCCGTCCGTCATTCGCGCCGCCAGCCGAGCAATGTCTTGCAGGTGCAGCAGCCGCAGAGTGCGCGAGGTCATTGCTCCGGCGGCGTGAAAGAGGAGGTGCGCCATCAGGGAGGCGATCGAGGGATAGCGATTCACTCCCGGGTGCGGATCGCGCGGCAGCACCAAGTCGGAAATGTCGATGACCTCAAGCGGCAGGTTCTCGGTGATCCTGCCGTGCAACTCTATCTTGATGTCGTTGGCGCCGTGTTCTCCCAGTTGTCCTGGTGCGCGCCGCTCGCGTGGCTCAAGCACTTTGTGACGTGGCGTCGCGACCGACTCGAAATAGCCGAGCGATTCGAGCATGCGAGCAGTGCGGTCCATGTCCTGGAGATCGACGAGCACGTCGATATCCGCCATGGGCCGCTCGCCGGCGACGTAGATCCCCAGTGCGTGGAGTGCCGCTCCTTTCAGTGCGACAGCCGCGATTCCGTGCTCGCGGGCACGATGATCGATCTGACTCAGGCACTCCTCAATGCGCGGGAAGCGCGTCGCCGTGTGCCGCTTCTGGTCTGCAAGAAACGCGGTCCACTGCGCCGGCGCGCTCTCCCAGCGCAGCCTGTCGCATAGAAGGGGCGAAACGCCGTGCATCGACGCCACAGCACGCGCGAGTAGCCACTCAGAAGTCGACCAAGAGGGAGCCGTGGACGTTGGGCGCGCGAGTTCATGGGCGAGATGCTCCGTGATCTTGCGCAGTGCGCTGTGGACGGTCCGCAAAGGCGGGATGGGTGGGCTCATGGATTCCGCTTGAGTGGCTGGAAAGTGGGTGTGCGTGAGGGTGGCTTCGGTTCAAATGGCGATAGCCCCCGGCCCCCCGGGCCGCTGGACCGCTGGTTCCACAGGTGACAGGGGTCCTCCGGAAGATAAATGAACGCCGTTCAATTATCTGCCGAAAGGCCTGGGCAACCGGGTGCTCCTCAATCGCCCTTCCGGACCGGCCGCTGGCCTTTCCCCCCGACCGCGGCCCTCGAACGCTGCCTCGGCCGCCCGTGACCCGGATGCCTCGGCCCCGACCCCTGGACGCCGTCAGTTGCCACTGGATGATCTGCGCACCATCGAATGCTTGCGGGTTACGGGTGCGAATGCGAGGCTTCGATCCCGTTCCAGGATGGCTCAAGAGGTGCGTGCCGATGAAGCTGCTGCGCTATGGTCCTGTGGGGCGCGAGAAGCCCGGTCTGCTCGATGCGACCGGCGTCATTCGCGATCTGTCCGGCCGCATTCCTGACCTGACCCCCGAGCATCTGTCCGCGGCGAGCCTCGCAGCGCTGGCGGCCGTCGATCCGCGCAGTCTTGCGGCCGTCGACGGCAAGCCGCGCCTGGGCGTGCCGGTCACGGGAGTCCGCAAGTTCATCGCGATCGGGCTGAATTACGCGGATCACGCCGCAGAGGCTGGGATGGCGCTGCCCACGGAACCCGTCGTCTTCATGAAGGCGGTCAGCTGCCTGAACGGACCGAACGATGAGGTCATGCTGCCGAAGGATGCGGTCAAGGGAGACTGGGAGGTCGAGTTGGGTGTGGTCATCGGGCGTACCGCGCGTTACGTCGAGGAAGCTCAAGTGCTCGACTATGTCGCAGGCTACACGCTCATCAACGATGTCAGCGAGCGCGAATTCCAGCTGCAGCGCGGCGGCACTTGGGACAAAGGTAAGGGCTGCGACACTTTCGGTCCCGTGGGGCCGTGGCTGGTGACGCACGACGAAGTCGGCGACCCGCAGAAGCTGGGTATGTGGCTGGACGTCAACGGCAAACGCATGCAGACCGGCAGCACGGCAACCATGATCTTTCCTGTGCGGCAACTCGTGTCCTACGTGAGCCGGTTCATGACCCTCGAGCCCGGCGACCTGATCACTACCGGGACTCCTCCTGGCGTGGGATCCGGCAAAAAGCCGCATCCGGTCTATCTGAAGCCTGGCGATGTGATGACGCTGGGGGTCGATAAGCTTGGCGAGCAGAGGCAGACGGTCGTCGCCTGGCACGATTGAGGGCGGAGCGCGCCGGCGCTCCTATTTGCCGGCTTCGCTTGCGAGCCGCTTGCCCAGGTTCTCCGAGGCGGTCTGCGCGTACCGGCGGCAAGCGGTCGTGTCGACCCATGCGCTGGGGCCCGCGCCGTGCGTGGCCCGCTCGAGCCGGGGCCACATGTCCGATACGCCCGGATGCGGTGTCAGCAGGATGTCGCAGGGAAGTGCGCTCAGCGTGGCGAAGCTCTTGCGGAAGTCGTCCACGGCCCCCGGGTAGCCCTTGTTGTTCGAGAACAGGAAGCCGTCCGCCGACACGGGCGTGAGGCTGTCGGCATACACAATGTCGACGCAGAGCTCCTGTTCGCACGACTTCCAGGTCCAGCTCGTGCCTCCGGGTGTGTGTCCCGCGGTGAAGCGCGCCGTGATCGCAAGAGAGCCCACGTGCAGGGTCTCGCCATCATGAACCGTCTGAACGCCGCGGACCGGCGCGATCGGCGGCGCGGATCCATATTGAGGATCGTCGGGACCAGAGTGTCCCTGCTCCAACACTTGCGCGCTGAGTTTGCTCGCCGCCACCCTGGCGCCGCTCATCCGTTGCAGCGCCGCGATGCCGCCGGCATGGTCGAAGTGATCGTGCGAATTGAGAATGAGCTTGATGTCGCCAACGCGAAAGCCCAGCGCGCGAATGTTGGCGACGATGTTGGGAACCGATTCGGGCAGATCGCCGTCGATGAGAATGTCGCCGCCGCTCGAGGTGATCAGGATCGAGCTCAGGCCCCCCACGCCGACGTAGTACGTGTTGCCATAGATGTGAAACGGCTCGTGCGGAGCGTTCCCCTCGGCGCGAGCCGAGTCGAAGCGCAAGGACGGGGATGGGGGTCCGGGGGCTGGCGAGGGTATGGCAGGGGCCGTGGCCGCGATGACCTGTACCGCCGCAATGGGCAGCAGCACGAGCATCAGGCTGCCCGGCAGGCGCCGGAGAGGGGGTTCGGAGCGGTCGCCGGGCATGCGCGGAGTGTGACTCAAAAAGGCTTGTGGCGTTATTCGTCAATCAGATACGATTCGCCCCCTTGTTCGAGGGGGGGGGTCCAGACGGCCCCGATGCGATGCCGTGCCCGACAGGGGGCAAGCGGCAAGGCCTTGAAATTCCTCGAACGCTCACCTCGAGTCGGAGCGGTAGTTCAGCTGGTTAGAATACCGGCCTGTCACGCCGGGGGTCGCGGGTTCGAGTCCCGTCCGCTCCGCCA
>FTDY01001854.1_pt1 | contig 13349 bp, 14 predicted proteins | sample 1640031 | NCBI WGS metagenome assembly FTDY01 (sample SAMEA3914816, study PRJEB12502) | metagenome | biome: forest; material: soil | place: USA | collected 2011-09-16 | depth 0.3 m
GCCCTAGCCACTCCACACGGCAGGAGCACCGGTCAGGTCAGGGAGAGTACGTCTCGCGAGCCCATCGAACCTTAGATCCTGTCACCTGATCGCAGGCGGCTCGGCCGGAACTCGAGTACGCGTGGTAAAGCGCGCTGGACGAAACACGGACGTCGGCGATCGGCGCAAAGTATGCCAGACGCGACGCTTTTGCACCCCAGGAAAAGGCATCTTGCGTGCTTGCGTCGGATTTAACCCAATACCGGTACCCTCGGGATCCCATCCGCGCCGACCGGGAAGAAACGGGACGAAAGGCGCTCAACAGTCTAAATATTTCTTTAATTTCAGTATGTTATGAGAGATTACACCTCTGGCCGGCCGGTTCGCTCTGCGCTGCGCGTTGTCTCTTTGCCACAAGTGATGTCTCACCGCTACCGGGCGCCCAGCCGTTGCCGGCAGGTCCGGCAACGCACCGGTTGGGCTCGCCAGAGGCGCCCGGGCGTTGCCGATGCCCCCACACCCTAAGCACAGCGCTGGCGCGAGTCGGCCGCAATTCAACAGCCGATCGACATCGCATTCGCCGTCGCTGCGTTGGCACTTCTCGCGCAAGCGAGTGCCGTCGGGCGTACGCGTACGCGTACGCGTGCGCGTGCTGCTTCTCGCTGTGGTGATCGTCGATCGCGGGCGTTGCCATGAGCTATCCGTCGCTGTTAGGTACCGCGAAGTTCGCGGTGCTCGCGGCCTCGCTTGTGGCTGGAGCGCGCGGCCTCGTGCTCGGCCGTCTCGCGCTGCTGTGTTGAACTCGCGCTCGGGGCCACGTGGCACGCGGATTGCTTACTCAAGCAGCATGATCTGGTGCTTCTTCAACAACTGCGCGGGCGAGCACGAAGTTGGCTTCGCGGTCCGCGCGTTGCAGAGTGAACTGTTCCGGCCGATCGGCGCGACCATTCCCACCTGAACCGGGCCTCCTCCCGCGCGTGCGGCGCATCTGCGTCCCGCGCGTATGCGAAGTGCGCTCCGCGCACGAACCCGCAGCAGCCACGCTGCAGATCACGAGGAAGGCCCGATAAATCATGCTCCGTTTTGCAAACGACCCGATCCGTTTACATTGGATCGTGCGGTGACCCGCGTGCTGGTCCGAACGAAGTCGCGCACGCTGCCGCTGTTCTTCACGATCCTGCACAACTTCGGCAGTGCAGTCGGCAGCCGGCTGGCCGGCGCCCTGCTCGGGGTCGTCACATATGGGCTGTTGGCCCGCAACCTGGGCGCGGCAGGGCTGGGAAAGTACCGGACGGTCCTCACCATGCTGCTGTTTGCAGGCGTCGCTTTCGATTTCGGTCTCTATTCGATCACCTTGCGCGATATCTCCCGTCCCGGGGCGGACCTCGGTCGCATCCTTGGCAGTGCCGTCGCGCTGCGCATTCTTGCAACCTCTTGCGCAACCCTGCTCCTGGCCATCGCTCTAACAGCCGCCGGCTATGACTCGACGATACGCGACGGCGTGATGATCGCCGGTGTCGGCTGGATAGCCCTGCAGCTCAGCGAGCTGCTGCGCGCGGTCTTCCAGTTGAAGCTGGCGCAACACCGCGGCGCGATTGCGGAGATCACGGGGTCCATCGCGACGCTGGTGCTCGTCGTAGCGCTCGCCAGCCTGCACGCCGGCACGGAATGGATGCTGGCGGCGACGGCTGCAGGGTTCTGCAGCACGGCGCTGGTGTCGTGGCGTTACGCCCACCGACTCCTGCCGTTTTCCCCACACGTGGACTGGGCTGTGTGGCGGGGCTTCATCGTTGCCGGTCTGCCGATTGCGGGCTCGCTGATCCTGCAGACGGTCCAGCTGCGGGTCGACGTGCTTTTGCTCTCGCTGCTGCGCGGACCCGCGGAAGTGGGGCTGTACGATGCGCCGCTGAAGCTCTACGAGCTCCTGTTCGCCATTCCGTACCTGTTCGGCGGGTTGATGCTCCCGCTGTACGTGCGCGACCTGCAGAAAGGCCGCGGCAGCCTCGCTCCGCGGCTGAACGCCGCGGTCGCGGTCAGCTTCCTCTTCTCGATGCTGACGTTCGCCATACTGGTGGAGTGCGCTGGCCCGATTGTGGTGCTGTTTGCCGGCAACCGCTTCGCGGCTTCAGCCGAGCCTCTGCGCATCCTGGCCGCGTCCGCGATCTTCATCAGCATCACGGGCACGCTGCGATTTGCAGCGGTCGCGATGCATCAGCAGAGCAGAATGCTGCGTGCCGACATCATTGGGGTGTGTGCGGCTGTAACCGCGCACGCGATCCTCATTCCACGCTTTGGTATCGTCGGGGCTGCGATGGGCAAGCTGTGCGGTGATGTCGTCACATCGGTCGCCGCCGGAGTGATCATGCGCCGACATCTGAGCCCCACGATACTCGTCACAGCGGTGGTGTCCGTCACTGCAGCCGCCTGCCTCATCGCCGCGGTCGCGCTCGCACTCGATGTCTCAGTGCCCTGGTTCGTCGCCAGTGCAGTGTGCGGACCGCTCGCGCTGCTGGTCGTGCTGCTGATTCCCCGGGTGCGGCGGAATCTGGCACCACTGGGCGCTTCCTGAGCAGCGGCTCGCCGCGGCTCGGCGCCGCGCACGCACGCGCGCAGCGCTCGCGGCTAGTCGAAGTTGAGCTGCCGCATCTCGTTCTCGAGCCGCTCGCTGGCTTCGAGCCAAGCGGCCTCGGTCTTGTGCGTCTCGCGCTGTAGGCTCGCCTGGGACTGCAGTAGCGCGCGCAGCTTTTCCTTTGCCGGTTCCGAGTAGAGCTCGGGCGTCGCAAGCTGTTCTTGAAGCGATGTCGTTTCCCGCGCGAGCCGTTCGAGATCCGCTTCGCACCTGGCGACCTGTGCCCGCAGCGGGCTCAACCTGTTGCGGCGCTCGGCGTCCTCACGTTTGCGCTGCTTGCGGGAGTCGGCCGTCGGCGCGACGGAGGGTGCAGGTTGCCCCTGGGCGGCCTGCCCGGATCCGGTCTGCGCCAACCAATCGGCGTAGTCCTCGAGGTCGCCGTCGAAGGGCATCGCGCGGCCGTGATGAACGATACGAAACTCATCCGCCACGGTGCGCAGCAGATGCCTGTCGTGGGACACCAGCACCACCGCGCCCGCGTAGTCCTGCAGTGCGACAGCGAGGGCCTGCCGCATCTCCAGGTCCAGATGATTGGTCGGCTCGTCCAGCAGCAGCAGGTTAGGGCGAGTGTAGGCGACCAGGGCGAGCACCAGCCGCGCCTTCTCCCCGCCGGAAAAGGGAGCGACCGGCTCGAAGACGCGATCGCCGCGAAAGCCGAAGCCTGCGAGGTAGTCCCGCAGCTCCTGCTCCGTCGCGCGCGCCGCCGCTTCGGCGCCGACCCTGCGAAGGTTGCCGAGCGCCGAATCCGCCGGCGACAGCTGCTCGAGCTGGTGCTGCGCGAAGTAGCCTATGCGCAGGTCGCGGGCCTCCGTGCGTTCGCCGCCGAGGGCCGGCAGCTCGCCGGCAAGCAGCTTCATGAGCGTGGATTTGCCGGCGCCGTTGCGGCCCAGCAGGGCGACGCGGTCCCCCGGCGACAATGTCAGGTCGATGTCTGCAAGAATCGCGCGGCCGGCATAGCCTGCCGATTGCCCCCGGAGCGCCAGCAGCGGGCGCGGCAGCTTCAGCGGCGGCGCGAAAGAGAACTCGAATGGCGAATCCACGTGCGCGGGCGCGATGCGCTGCATGCGTTCGAGCGCTTTCAGGCGGCTCTGCGCCTGGCGCGCCTTGCTGGCTTGCGCCCTGAAGCGCTCCACGAACGCCTCCATGTGCTTGACCTGGCGCTGTTGGCGCGTGAAATGCGCCGACTGCTCCGCCAACTCCGCGGCGCGCTGCTCCTCGAATCCAGAGTAGTTGCCGCGGTAGGCGCGCGCCTGGCCGTGCTCCAGGTTGACGATGCGGTCGACGATCCGATCGAGGAATTCGCGGTCGTGCGCGATGAGCAGCAGCGTTCCGGGGTCCCCGCACAGCCAGCTCTCCAGCCACAGGATCGCATCCAGATCCAGGTGGTTCGTCGGCTCATCGAGCAGCAGCAGGTCCGATCTGCACATGAGCGCCTGCGCGACGTTGAGCCGTACCCGCCACCCGCCCGAGAAGGCGCTGACGGGACGCAGCTCGTCGGCGGCGGTGAATCCAAGCCCGTGCATCAAGCGCCCCGCGCGGCTGCGCGCGTCGTAGCCACCCACGGTTGCAAACTGCGCATGCAACTCGCCGAGACGGCCGCCCTCGTCACGCTCCTCCGCGTCCGTGATCGCCCGCTCAATGGCGCGCAGCTCTGCGTCGCCGTCGAGTACGAACTCGATCGCCAGCCGCTCGGTGGCGAGCAACTCCTGCGACACGTGAGCGATCGCGAGATCCGCCGGCATCTCGAAGCTGCCGGCGTCCGGATGCAGCTCGCCACGGACCAGGGCGAGCAGGCTGGACTTGCCGCTGCCGTTCTCGCCGGTGATGCCGACTTTTTCGCCACGGAACAGGCCAAACGTGGCGCCGGAGAACAGCACACGCGGTCCGCGGCGGATGGTGACGTCAGTGAAGTTCAGCATGCGAATGCGCGTGGGCGCGAGGATGAATCGGGCCGGAGAGGCTATCCATCCGCATGGACGCTCGCAACGGCAAAACCTCCGCGGACCACCACATATTGGAGTAAAGTGTTGCGAGCCGCGCGAGACTTCCCCATGCGCGCGCACGCCAGGCCGCTGCGGCGGCAGGCCGGGAACCACCCTGCCTGCCGAGGCCCCCCAAGGTTCACTTTCCGGAGATCCCTCAGTGGCCAAGCCGAATTATCATCACGCCAGACGCCAGAAAGAGCTCGCCCGGAAATCGCGGCAGCAGGAGAAGCAGGCGCGGAAAGCCGCGCGTGGCGGCTCTCCCGCGACCGCCGACGAGGCCAATCCAACAGATGGGGCCGCGACCGCGGTTGCCCCCATCCCGGCAGGCAAGGAATGAGGCTCTCCTCGTTCAGCCCCGCGGCGGCACGGCAGCAACGCCTGGATCGCCTGCGGCGCGACCGTACTGCCGCACTTGCGCTGCGCACGGCATTTCCCGAAGTGGAGCAGCTCCGCCTGGATTTGCGGTTCGAGGGCGCGGCGCGCAACACCCCCGCGTCTCAGTCGCATGTCCTGCACCCGCCCGCGCGGGCGTTCTTCGAGTTCCCCTGTCCCTATGCCGACTGTGACGGGCAGTTCAACCTGACGGCGGAAGTCGCCGCAGCCGTGGCGAGCCCCGAGCACCGCTTTGCGGGCGCGCTCGAATGCTCAGGCGTGCGTGCGCGCGATCACGCGACCAAACAGCCCTGCAAACTGCAACTGAGCTATACGATCACCGCGGCGTATCAGCGAGAAGAGTAGCCCCCGTCATTTTCGGCGGCCCACGGCCTCGCGCAGCGCCTGTGGGCGGGTGAAGTCGACGATGAAGTGATCTCCATCGAAGCTCACAACCTTGCCGATGAGATCCGGGCGCACGTGAAAGGTCCGGCCGGCCTTGCTGGTTGCGCTGTCCGGCACCGATGTCACGATCATGCGGATGGGAAGCTCCCCATCACGCGCCATTGCGAGGTGTTGGCCGAGGAGCTGGGTGCCCTTGGCGTCCTCCGCTTCACGGGAAAGCTTGTCCTCATACCGCAACACGCCCCGGGTGGGATGTCCGAAATAGGGTTGCGAGCAATTCAGCACGACGGCCCCGTCGGCCGCGATGGCCGACAGGCCCCGCAGGCGATTGGCCGGCTTAGCGCCGAATTTTCCGAAGGCATCCACCAAACTGAGATTCATGTCGTTGCGGCTCCTGAAGCGGCAGTCCTCACATTGCGCGTTCTGCACGAGTGGCGCAACGCCTGTACATCATAGCCGGCCCACTGCAGAGCGCAGCATTGCGGCGGCGAAAGTCGGGCATGGAGGCGCATTTTGGGGTACTCTGTGACCCGGCTCGTTTTCTTTCGGCTTGTCTGCCTTGGCCCAAAGCGCCGTTCTGGCGCGCTCATTTTCAGGCCAATGTCTGCCACCCTCGTAAAGCTTGGCGAACCAGGAGGCAGGGACTTCCTGCCCACATTCCTTTTTTCTTGTGAGTATTGCAGCAGTGACCAAACTATACGTTGGAAATCTTCCCTTCACGGCCACCGACGAGGCCGTGCGCGCCCTGTTCGCGCCCCATGGAACCGTCGAGAAAGTCTCCCTGATCACCGATCGCGACACGGTCCGTCCCCGTGGCTTCGGCTTCGTGGAGATGTCGAATGCGGACGCATCGCGCGCCATGCAGGCGCTGAACGGCACCGACTTCGACGGCCGCGCCCTGAAGGTCAACGAGGCCCAGGATCGCGAGCGCTCGGGCGGCGCCGGTGGCGGCAACCGCGGTGGTCCTCGCCGGTACTAAGATTCATCGGCAACTGTGCTCCCGGCTGTTGGGCTGAAAGGCCCGTAGCCGGGGCTCTCCTTGGGCCGCAGCGCGCATAAGGAGGATCATGGGCATACGCAAGACCGGACTCTTCCGCGCTGCCGAGGAAGTTCTCGTCATGACCTGCGATGTCTGCGAGTGCGACATCGGCTACGAGGACGAACGCCGGCCCAACGCCTACTTTCGAGTCAGCCGCCATCCCAATCCCGGCTCGATCGGCGATCAGGATCCGGCGGTGGTCGTGTGCTCGCGCGAGTGCCTGCGGGCGTTTGCAGCCAAGACCCTGGGCCCCGATCGCGCGCCGCCGGACGACAGCACGCCGCGCAAACCGAGGAAATGACTCATGACAGTGGCGCTCATCGGAATCCTGCTGGCGGCTGCCGGCTACCTCGCGAAGCGGTGGAGCGACGCGAACAGCGAAAACGTCGAGCTGCGCGCGCGGGTCGTCTCACTGAGGCGGCAGCTCGCCAAGCGCGGCGGCTGAGACGGCGGACTTGCGCCAACATCACCGCCGGGGAACCAACATGCGAACCTCATCACCCACACCCGAGTCGGTCCACCAGGAGCGGCGGGAGAGATGGCGCCGGGACCGGGCCGCCGCGCAGACCCTGCGCAGCGCCTTTCCGGCCATCGAGCGTGTCCGGGTGGAGCTGAAATTTCACGACCTGACCGCGCCCGCGCCGGGCGCCCAGTCCCACGTGATGCATCCGCCCGCGCGCGCCTTCTTCGAGTTTCCCTGCCCGTACTCCGACTGCAGCGGGAAATTCGACCTCAGCGCCGCCGCGACTGTCGCGATGACGGAGTCTGCGGCGCGCGCGGAAGGCGACCTCGATTGCACGGGCGTCCGCCCTCAGCCAGGGATGACTAAACAACCCTGCGGCGTACGCCTCCGCTACAGTATCGTGGCGCAGCACAAGGCTGGCGGCCATTCCCATAAGTAAGGAGCATTGCATGCAATCCGATTCCTGGTCTTCCCGGCCGCTGGTGTCGAGACCGAATCCCGGCGAGCTGATGACCGACTACCGCGCCCGTCTGGCGCAGGAGCATGCCCAGGCCCTGGAGCGCAGGCAGAGCGAGCTCGCGGAGCAGGTCTCGGTACGCAACGCACCGGCCGAACGCATTCGCGTGTGGGAGCGGCTGCACGGATTGACGCTGCCCCGTGATCCAACTCACCGCTTGCTGGGCGTCATTGCCGCAGCGACCGATCTGGCGGTCGAACAGGTACGCGAGGAGCAGCAGCGCCGGCTGAAGGGCGGCAAGGAAGAGACGCCGGTAGCGCCGCCGCCCGCCGACCCCATGGTTTGATGAGCGGGTGTGCGCGGTAGCGCTTCCATTACAGCCGCAACGCAGTTCCTCAACGCCGCAGCGCTGAACACAACCTGAACCGCTACCAGCGGCGACCGTAACCGTAGTAGTAGTGGCCGTAGTAGTAGGGACGCACGACCACCGTGGGCGCGGCAACCCCCACGTAAGCCCGGCCCGGGCCGACAGGTGCGACGACGCAACCTGACAGCAATGCCCCAAATCCCAAGCCAATCAGCAGTTTGACAATGCTACGCATGGTCCCATCCTTTCGCGTTGCGTTTGTTCTATAAAACGCGCGAGGGACCGGCAGGCTGACAGGACGGTGCTGCGTTGAATTCAGATGCGCTCAAGTGTACAGCGAAGCATCGAGCAGAGGCCTCGACGCCTCCACACGCTCGGGGTCCACAGGCTCGTCCGGTAGCGCCGCAATAAGTGCGCGGGCGCGGGCCTCGAGCACCGGCCGGATCTCTGGATGCGTCAGGATATACAGGTCGTTGCGCTGAATCCCATTCAAGACCTGCCGACCGATCTGCTCGCCCGTCGGCGCTGTGGTGAAGATCGGCGTCTCCTCCCTCTTCACACCCGCAGGAACGATCGGTACGGATCCGGTCGACGCAAGCGCCTGTGGACGAACGGCAAGCGTGCTTTCAAACAGTTCGGACTTGACGGGCCCCGGACAAAGAACGGATACGCCGATGCCTTCAGACCTGAGGTCCGCGCGCAGAGACTCCGCGAGACCCACCAGTGCGTACTTCGTCGTGACATACACACCTGCGCCACCGCCGGTGAAGAGGCCACTGACGGATGAGGTAATCACGACATGCCCGCCCCTGGCGTTGGCGATCATTCTGGGCACAAAGGTCCTGATGGCGCTGATGGCGCCCCCCAGGTTGATGTCGAGCGCGAAGTCCCAGTCTTCGCAGGTCGCTTTGTGTGTCGCGCCGACGAAATTGACCCCGGCGTTGCTGCACAGTATCTGTACGGCGCCGAGCTTGCGTTCCACGTGATCCGCCGCGGCGCTCCACGCCTCGCGGTTCGAGACATCCAGCTCTACCGGCACCACTGCCAACCCCTCTTGCGCGAGCGAATCGGCAGCGGCCCGGACCGCGGTCGCGCGGATGTCGGCGATGGCGACTTTGACGCCTGCCCGGGCCAGGACTTGCGCGATTCCAAAGCCGATGCCGCTTGCGCCCCCGGTGATGAAGGCCACCGTGCCGCCCACTTCACGCATAGAACGCTCGCACGGGCAGCTTCGCCATGCCATGTCCGATCGTTGTCATCCAGGGCTCGGGCTCGCCGGCGGATTCGAAGCGCTCGATACTCTTCGCGAGGGCACCGAGCAGGGCCTCCGCTTCCAGCAACGCGAGCACGCGGCCAACGCAAGCGTGGACGCCATAGCCCCAGCCGAGGTGACCTTTGTTCTCGCGCCGTAGGTCAAAGCGATCCGGATCCTTCCATTTGCGTGGATCGCGGTTGGCCGCGGCGAACATGAGCCCGCACCGCTCTCCCTTGGGAATCACAATGCCCTCGATCTCCACGTCGCGCATTGCGATCCGTCCGGCCATGCGCGACGGAGAATCCCACCGCAGGCTCTCCTCGAACGCGCTGCGCGCCAGCGCCGGATCGCTGCGGAGCAGGGAGTATTGATCGGGAAACTCGCAGAACGCACGCACCGCCGTGCCAAGCGTCATCACGGTCGTGTCGGCAGCCGCCGATAGAAGAATGCCCACCAGGAGCCGGGCTTCCGCCTGGGTGATCTCGCCGCGGTCGGCCGCCTTGAACATATCCATTCCCAGCCCGTCGGGGTCGAGGTTCTCGCGCTTGCAGCATTTCTCGGCCCATTCGATGACGGGCCCCGTGTCCTGCATGGCCTCTTGAAACAGGGCGTTCATCGGTCCCATCGTGGCCCAGACCATGTGCCCGAAGGCGTACAGATGCTCTCGGCCCTCCTTGGGGAGGCCCAGCACGTCGGGCAGAACCTTGTAGACAAACGCCTGGGTGATGTCGGCGACGGCGTCGATCCTCTCGCCGCTGCGCTCCTGCAGGCCCTGCATCAGCGTCGTCGCCTCGGCGTTGAACGTCTCGGCCATCTTGGAGAGCGCGCGCGGCGACAGGGCGGCACCGATGACTGCGCGCACTGAAGTGTGCTTCGGCGGATCATCTGTCAACAGAAGCTCCGGCCGCACCGACTTTGGATCGTGCCAGGGCCGCGATGTCGAGGAAAATGCGTGCCAGTCTCTCAATCCTTCCGCGACGTGCGCGTACCGGCCAAGCATCGTGATGTTCTCGCGCGCGAGCTTGACGGCGGGCGCCATTTCCCGCAGCCGATCGTCAACCGCGCGGGCATTGCGCACTGAATCATGGCTGAACAGATCGTCGTTGCAGACCGGAATATCGTTGCCCATGCGTCACCCGGCGGCGGCAATGCCGCCGTCCACGTTCAGAATCGCCCCATTGATGAATGATGCCTCGCGGCTCAGCAGGAATGCCACGGCCGACGCGTTGTCCTCCTCGCTGCCAAGGCGCCGCATCGGGATGGTGCGCGCACGCCGCTCGTATTCGGCCTTGTCGTTCAGGCCGAGGGCGCCCGGGGTTGGAACCGATCCTGGCGCCACGCCGTTCACCCGGATTCCGCGCGGACCCAGCTCGGCCGAAAGGGTCTTGGTCAAGGTTACCAGCGCTCCCTTCACCAGGCTGTAGACCGCGGTGTTCGGATAGCCGCGTCCGGCGACGGGCGAAGTCATGTTCACGAGGGCTCCGCCCCGCTCGGCCTGCATGTGGGCGAGCAGCAGCTGGGCGCCCCAGATAGCGCCCTTGATGCCCACTCCCAGCATCCGGTCGAGCACCTCATCCGTCACCTTCTCGATCGGCTCGTAGCGCAGCAGCATGGCGTTGTTGATCACTGCGTCGATGCGGCCGGACTCCTCCGCGAACTTCGCGCCCGCCGCCATGAAGGCTGCGCGGTCGGACACATCCACCGCGTAGGCGAATGCCTTCCCGCCCCGTTTGCGGATCCCTTGCGCGACCGCCTCGCAACTCGCAGCGTCGATGTCGACGGCCGCGACGGCTGCGCCGCAGCTGCTGAGCCTCTCCGCCATGGAGCGGCCGAGCCCGCGGCCCGCGCCGGTGATGAGAATCGCCTGGTCGGTCAGATCGTACGTGATGGCCATTGCAGTGCTCACTTAAGTGACCAGCTTCCAGGCCGAGCCGTCGCGGACTATGCGGCCCGCGGTGGGCTCGCAGAAATGGCTGCCGATGATCAGCACGTTCCGGTCGCAGAAACGGGCGATGAAATCGAGCCGCGTCTGCGCGCCCTGTTCCTTGTCCATGTCGAAATTGCCGTGCGTGGCCGGCATGGCGAGCTGGATCGGGTGATGCATCATGTCCCCTGTAATGATGGCTTCCTGGCCCTGCGAGCGGATGTGCACGCTGACGTGTCCGGGCGTGTGGCCGGGAGTTGGAATGAGGGACACCTCATCGGTAATGTGGAAGTCCGGGCCGATGAACTCCACCAGGCCCGCGGCGACGACCGGATCGAGCGAGTCCTCGAGATGCCCCAGGTGGTGATAGCCGCCGGTGCGCTTCAGGTGCTGCCAGTGATCCCACTCCTTGCGGCCGAAGTAGTAGCGCGCCTGCGGGAAAGTGGGAACCCACTTGCCGTCGACCAGCTTCGTGTTCCAGCCGACATGATCGAAGTGCAGATGCGTGCACAGCACGCCGCTGATGGATTCCGGGGCAAAGCCCGCAGCGGTGAGGTCCTCCAGGAAGCTCGACTGCAGGTTGCAGAAGACATCGTACTCGCGTTGCCGGTCCGCCCCGATGCAGGTATCGATCATGATGCTCCTGCCCCTGGAGCGCAGCACGAACGCCTGGAAGGAGATGAGCATCCTGCCGCCGGGGGTTGCGAACCTCGGGGCGAGCCATGGGAATCTCTGCACCAGCTCGGGCGTGCCGCCTGGCAGGAGCGTCGCGATGTCGTCCTCGAATGCGTTGATCTCCACGATCCGCGCGACTTCGACGTCGCCGATCTTCCAGTGCCTGACGTGTTCGACGGCCATACGGTTCCCCTCTCGCGTTCAATTCAGCGGCGGCAATGCCGGGATCCCCAGCATCATGTCGGCGGCCTTCTCGGCCATCATCACGACCGTTGCGTTCGTGTTGCCCCCGATGATGCCCGGAAACGCAGACGCATCCACCACGCGTAGCCCATCGATCCCGCGGACGCGCAGTTGCGGGTCGACGACCGAGTTGGCGTCGACTCCCATCCGGCACGTTCCGACGGGATGATGCACCGTGGATGCGGTGCGGCGAACATAGTCCGCCAGCGCCGCCTCATCCTGAACCTCGGGTCCCGGCGCCCGCTCCCAGGCGCGGTAGCGCGCGAACGCAGGAGCAGCGAGGATCTGCCGCGATAAGAGGAGCCCCCGGACCAGCGGAGCGAGATCTTCCGGGGCACTCAGCAGGTTCGGATCGATCAACGGGTGATCGTGTGGGTCGGCACTCGCCAGCCGGACGCGCCCGCGGCTGCGCGGATACAGATTGACGGTGTTGACGGCAAATCCGTGCCCGAGCGGGAATGGGAAGGTCCCGCGGTTGCGCCGCGCAGGCTGAAACACGATCTGCAGGTCCGGCCTGTCGAGGCCGTCCCGGCTGCGCACGAACGCGTTCGACTCAAACACATTGCTGGCGAGCGGGCCGCCCCGGTAGAGCGCGTACTGCAGCACGTTCCACGCACCACGCGGCAAGGTGCGCAACGAGATCCCGTAGGACTCCGTATTGCGCGTCTCCATCAACACGCCCACGGCAAGGTGGTCGTGGAAATTCGCTCCGACGGCGGGCAGGTTCAGCTTGACCTCGATGCCCAACCTGCGCAGCTCCTCACCGTCGCCGATGCCGGAAAGCATCAGCACCTGAGGTGATTGGATGCTTCCTGCGCAGACGACGACCTCGCGCCGCGCGGCGACGCGTCGTGCCTCGCCCGCAAGCTCGATGTCGACGCCCGTGGCCCGGCTATTCTCCAACACGACCTTGGAGACGAGCGCGCCCGTCATGATCCGCAGGTTCGGCCGGTGGCGGGCAGGACGGAGGTATGCGGCCGCGGTCGAGGCGCGTCGGCCGTTGCTTATCGTGCCCTGGCGCGGCCCGTACCCCTCAGGGTCGGGGCCGTTGAAGTCGTCGCAGCGCCGGAACCGGCCGAGCGAAGCCATCCCGTCCAGGAAGGCGCGATTCAGCGGATTCGGCCGCTCGATGTGGATCACGTCGATGGGCCCGCCGACGCGGTGCCAGGGGGAGTCCGGATAGAACGTGTTGCTTTCAGAGCGCAGGAAATAAGGAAGCACCTCGGCGTGGCTCCAGCCTGAGTTGCCGGCGCGCGCCCAATCGTCGAAGTCGGTTGGAAAGCCGCGGTGGTAGACCATCCCGTTGATGGCTCCCGAGCCGCCAATGACGTGTCCGCGCGGAATCGGGATTCTGCGGCCGTTGAGATTCGGTTGCGGCGTCGTCAGGAAGCGCCAGTTCAGCGACCTGGTGGCGATGGCGGCACCGACGGCGGCCGGAATGTGAATGAAGGGATGGCTGTCCGCACCGCCAGCCTCGAGCAGGCAGACGCTGCAGCCCGGATCCTCCGACAGGCGGTTCGCGAGAACGCACCCCGCGGTGCCGGCACCGACTATCA
>FTDY01001564.1_pt1 | contig 13309 bp, 14 predicted proteins | sample 1640031 | NCBI WGS metagenome assembly FTDY01 (sample SAMEA3914816, study PRJEB12502) | metagenome | biome: forest; material: soil | place: USA | collected 2011-09-16 | depth 0.3 m
AGCCCCGGGCTTCTCGTTTTCAGCCCAGGACTTGCGGCAAACCGGACCAGAGCTGGCTCAGGACCGGGTGAGTGGTCTATCGTGTGACGCGGACGGGCTCCCGGCCTGCGGCGGGTGTGACGGACTTCAAATCCCCGCCGCCCGGACCCGGGACATACTGCCGCAGGCGGAGGCCTCACTTATGTTGCGAACGTTGGCAATCACGACCCTGATTCTGGCGGCCGGCTCGGGCATCGTCCGTGCCGATGCCGACATCTACCGCTGGAAGGATTCGCAAGGCATCTACCACTACAGCGACCAGTGGGTGCCGGGATCCGAGCTGATCAAGTCCAATCGCCTGCGGCCCCAGGGACCGGATTCCGATTCCCAGAAGCCGGCGGCGGATTCGGGTAAGTCCGAGTCGGACTCGCCGCCGCCCGAACAGCCTTCCGCGGCCACCAACCAGGTCGTCAAGCAGGATGTCGCCAAGACCCGGGAGAAGCAGTGCAAGGATGCCCGCGACGCCTATGAGAAGGCGATCCAGGCGCGCCGCATCTTCAAGACCGGCAAGAACGGCGAGCGTGAATACATCTCGGATGCGGAAGCCGACACCTACAGGGCGCAGGTGCGCAGCGACATGGATACGCTTTGCGCCCCGGCCGGCAAGTAAGCCCTGCCGCGACCCCGGACCGCCTCACGGCGGCGATCGATTTCCCACACGCCCCCGACGCACTATAGTTGCGCCTCGCGGCCGCCCCTGGCCGTCGTCGTGAGGGACACCCAAGCCATGCGCGCTGGATTCGTAGGTCTCGGTGCAATGGGAATGCACATGGCACGCAGTCTTCACCGTGCCAGTCTGCTCGGCGCCGTCTGGAATCGCTCCGGTGAGAAGGCACGCGCGCTCGCCGCAGAGCTTGGGTGCCAGGCGCCCCCGACGCTCGCAGATCTTGCGGCTGCAGTAGATGCGGTCGTCATCTGCGTCTCCGCGGACGATGACGTGTTGGACGTGGTACGCGCGCTCGCTCCCGCAATGCGCTCCGGCGCACTCGTCATCGACTGCTCGACGGTCGGCTCGGAAACTGCCCGCAAGGCATCGGAGCTGCTCGCGCCCAACTCGGTGGCCTTCCTCGATTGCCCCGTCAGCGGCGGCGTCGAGGGCGCCCGGGACGCGACGCTCGCCATCATGGCCGGCGGGAGTGAGGAAGCCTTCGAGCGGGCGCGCCCACTCCTGGGTGCTCTCGGCAAGACGATCACCCACTTTGGGCCGACCGGGAGCGGCCAGGCGGCCAAGGCCACGAACCAGATCATGTGCGCCGGCATCATCGAGGCCGTTTCGGAAGCGATGGCGTTTGCCCGGGCACAGGGGCTGCCGCTCGAGAAGCTGATTGAGACGCTCGGCAAGGGCGCCGGATCGAGCTGGTACTTCGTGCACCGCGCGCCAAACATGGTCCGCGGCAGCTTTCCGGCCGGCTTCCGCGTGCGTCTGCACGCGAAGGACCTGACAATCTGCCGCGACATGGCAGCGCGGTTTGGCGTCGCGCTTCCGGTCGTCGAGCGCATGCTCGGCGAGTACGCCGAACTCATCGCACGCGGTTACGCGGACGAGGACATCTCGGCCACCTTCCGCCTGAAGGCGGAGCTGTTCGAAAGGGACGGCAAATCCGGCCCGGCTTCGAACGACGCATGAAGACGGACGCCTCAAGGGGCGGCGACCGAACCTTCTACTTGCCGGACGTCTGCGAGTCGCGTGCGGCGCTCGCGATCGTCCTCATTGCCGAGCTCACCGCCCTGGTGCTGGCGCTCTCCCGGCAAAGTCTCGACATCGGCTTCTGGACGGATCTGGCGCGCACCTCCCTGTTCCTCCTGTGGATCGGGCTGGCCGGCGCGGGACTGCTGTGCTGGCTGGGCCCCTTCCTGCGGCGCTTGAGCGTCACACGCGGCTCGGCGGCGATTCTGCTGCTGGTGTCGGTACTGATCGCGCTGGTCTCCGCCGGCACCTACGCGCTCGGGCGTACGCAATGGTCCGGGTATGCGGGAGCGGAAGGCCTGTTTCCGCCCGAGCCGTGGACCTTCCTGGTGCGCAATGTGTCGATCGGCCTCGTCGTGACGGCGCTCGCGCTGCGTTACTTCTATGTGACCCTGCAGTGGAGGCGCAGCATCGAGATGCGCGCCGAGGCGCGGGTACACGCGCTGCAGGCTCGAATCCGCCCGCACTTCCTGTTCAACAGCATGAACACGATCGCTGCGTTGACCCGCACCGATCCTGCGCAGGCCGAGCAGGCGGTGCAGGATCTGGCCGACCTGTTTCGCGCCAACCTGAGCGAGCAGCGCAACGTCATCACGCTGGAGGAGGAGCTGGAAGTCGCGCGCATCTATCAGCGCATCGAGCAACTGCGGCTGGGCTCGCGGCTGACGGTAGCCTGGAGCATCGACGCACTCCCCCGCGACGCGCTGGTCCCCGGGCTGATGCTGCAGCCGCTGCTGGAGAACGCGATCTATCACGGCATCGAGCCGCAGCCCGGCGGCGGGACGGTGACCGTTGCCGGGGAGCTCAGCTCGGGTCTCATCACGATCGTCGTGCGCAACCCAGTGGGCCAGCAGCAGAACGAGCGCGAGGGAAACCGCCTGGCGCTCGCCAACATTCGCGAGCGCATGGCGCTCATGTACGGCGAGCGCGGGCTGATGAAGTCGGGCCGCTTCGACTCGGAATACATCGTGACCCTGAGATTTCCGCATATCGCGAGCCGCGAGCGGCTCGCCGCGCCCACCCTTCTGGCGCTCCCGACCTGACGATGCCGCTCAAGGTGCTGATCGTCGACGACGAGCTGCCCGCACGCGAGCGCCTGCGGAGCCTGCTGGCCGAGATCGCGGATGTGCAGATCGTCGGTGAGGCGGTCACGGGCGAGCAGGGGTTCCAATCCGCGATCGACCTGGCGCCGGATGTGGTGCTGCTCGATGTGCGCATGCCGGGTATGGATGGCATCGAGACCGCACAGCATCTGAATGCGCTCGCAGAGCCCCCTGCGGTCATCTTCACGACCGCGTACGACGAGTACGCCGTCAACGCATTCGACGCGCAGGCGGCCGGCTATCTGCTCAAGCCGATCCGCAAGGAAAAGCTCGCGTCCGCCCTCGCGCAGGCGAGCCGGCTGACGCGTCCGCAGCTGCAGAAGCTGGCTGCGGCCGGATCGGGAGAGCGGCGCACGCACATCGCGGCGCGGCATCGTGAGGGGTTGCGGCTCATTCCCATCGAGGAGATCCAGTTCTTCCTCGCCGAGCAGAAGTACACGACGGTGCGTCACCTCAAGGGCGAGGATCTCGTCGATGACTCGCTGCGCGCGCTGGAGGAAGAACTCGGCGCGGGGTTCGTCCGCATCCATCGCAATGCGCTGGTGAATGTGCGTTTCCTGGAGAGCATCGAGCGCAGCTCGGACGGTCAGCACTTCGTCCGGCTGCGCGGGTGCGATGCCCCGCTGCAGGTGAGCCGGCGGATGGCAGGGGAGTTGCGCGACCGATTCAGGATCTGACCGGCGCGTAGTCGAACGAGTCGAAGTGCAGCCGGTCCTCCGACAGGCCGTGCGCCGGAAAGCTCGCGCGAATGGCTTCGATGAGGGCCGGAGGGCCGGCGGCGTAGACGTCGTGCCTTTCGAGGCTGGGATAATCGGCGAGCGCCAGTTCGTGCACCCAGCCAAGTCGACGGTGGGACGCGCCGGGCTCGCTCGCTTCCGATAATACTGCGGTGAACTTCAGCCGGGGGTGTTGCCGCACCCACTCGAGCACCCGCTCCTCCTCATACAGGTCCTGTGCGTGGCGCGCGCCCCAGTAGAGGTGAACATCGCGTCCCGGCGTCCTCTCCAGGATGTGTCGCAGCATGGACTTGAGCGGCGCGAATCCGGTGCCGCCGGCGATCATCAGGACGGCAGAGTTACCGTCGCGGTACACGAACTGGCCCAGCGGGCCCTCGACGCGCAGCAGCGCCCCCGTACCCACGTGGCCGAACAGCCGCTCGGTGAACCCGCCGCCGGTCACCTTGCGCACGTGCAGCTCGATGAGCTCGCTATCGTGTGGGGGGCTCGCGATGGAGAAGCTCCTGCGGCGTCCGTCCTCCACCAGGAAATCGAGGTACTGCCCTGGCAGAAACGGCAGCGTCTCGACGGCCGGCAACCGCAGAAAAACCTGCATGACATCCGGCGCGAGCGCCGTCAGCCTTGCAACCCGGCACGGCAGCGTCTTGATCTCGACCTCGGACACCCGCGCGATCAGGCGCGCCTCGACCACCAGGTCTGAAACCGGGCGTGCCTGGCACAGCAGCACATGCCCCGCACGCGCTTCCTGTTCCGTGAGTCCGAGCGGCCGGCCGCCCGGGTAACGGATCTCGCCCGACTTCAGCAGGGCGCGGCACGAGCTGCAGTGGCCCGATTTGCAGCTGTGAGGCAGATTGAGCCCCGCCGCCAGTGCCGCCTCGAGCACCGATGCCGTGCCGCTCACGTGGAGGATGCGGCCGTGCGGCTCTATGCGTACGCTGTAGTCGCGCGTGGTCAAAGCCTGAAGAGTCTAGCCGATCGAGCCCGAGGAACCGATTCCATGTTCAAGAACCCCCCGCACGAGAAGATTGCCGAGCTCCTCCAGTCCGCCCGCACCATCGCGGTCGTCGGCCTGTCCGCGGACGCTTCCCGGCCAAGCCATGGCGTGGCACGGGCGTTGCAAAGCTTTGGATACCGGATCATCCCAGTGACCCCGACCGTGGACTCCGTGTTGGGTGAGCGTGCAGTCGCCGATCTCGATCATCTGCACGAGGCGCTCGGAGCCGGCGAGCGGGTGGACATCGTCGATGTGTTCCGGCGTCCCGAGCACGTCGCGGCCATCGTGGCCGACTGCATTCGGCTGAGGCTGCCCGCGCTGTGGCTGCAGGATGGCGTGATCGACGCCGCGGCGGCCGAAAATGCGCAGCAGGCGGGGATCTTCACGGTCATGGACCGCTGTCTCTACAGGGACCGGGCAGCCGCTGGATTGCTTTGAGGCCGGCTGAGACAGCACTCGATTTAAGGAAACCGGCTAGGAACATCACTCGACTTAAGGTAAGCCGGCTGATTCGGTTATTCTTTCGCCATGCGCATCGATTTCACGAAGATGCACGGGGTCGGCAACGACTTCGTCGTTTTCGAGGCACCGCCCGGGGGCTCGCTCCCCCCTGCCGAGCGGCTGCGGCAGCTCGCCGACCGGCACACCGGAATCGGCTTCGATCAAGCCCTGATACTCGAAGCGCCGCGGCGCGCGCAGACGGCGGTCTTCTACAGGGTCTTCAATTCGGACGGCGCCGAAGTGGAGCAATGCGGCAACGGGGCGCGGTGCATCGCCGCCCTGCTCCATCACCGCGGTCGCAACGGCGACGGCACGATGACCCTGGACAGCCCCGCTGGGCTCATCCAGGCACGGGTCGGGTCGGACAACCTCGTTTCCGTGGACATGGGCATCCCGAACTTCGATCCCCGCTCGCTGCCCTTCGAGGCCCCGTCCGAAGCCCCGAGCTATTCCCTCGAGGTGGGCGCCGAAACCGTCGAGATCGGCGCCGTGTCGATGGGCAACCCGCACGCCGTGCTACGGGTCTCGTCAGCCGACAGCGCACCCGTGGAGCGCATGGGCCCCGCCATCGAGGCTCACAGCAGGTTCCCAAAGCGGGTAAATGTCGGTTTCATGCAGATCGTCGACCGCTCCCGCATACGGCTGCGCGTCTACGAGCGCGGATCCGGGGAGACACTCGCGTGCGGAACGGGCGCCTGCGCCGCCGTGGCTCTTGGGCGGCGGCTTGGCCTGCTCGATTCGGACGTGGTTGTGAGCGTGCGCGGAGGCGAGTTGCGCGTAAACTGGGGCGGTGTACGTGAGCACATCTGGTTAACGGGGCCGGCCGAAGTATCCTTCGAAGGTCACGTCGAGGTTTAGAAATCTATGACCACACGAGAAGCACGCGGGCTAGCCGCCACGGAAACCGAAGAGGCGTCCATCGCGTCGTACCTTCAGCACAATCCGGACTTCTTCGAGCGCCACCAGGCGGTCCTGACCCGGCTGCGCCTTCCGCATGTGCGCGGAGGCTCGACCGTCTCCCTTGTGGAGCGGCAGATCGAGGTGCTGCGCGAGAAGCATTCGGCGGTCGAAAACAAACTAGCGGAACTCGTGCGCGTGGCTCGTGGCAACGACGTCATCGCCGACAAGCTGCATCGCTTCACGAAGCGCTTGTTGCGCGCCGGATCACGGACGAATGCCGTCGACCAGGTCGAAGCCAGTCTGCGAGAGGACTTCGACGCCTTTCATTCCGTGCTCATCCTCCTCGGTGAGCATCCCGACCTTGCGCCGCGACGCTTCGTTCGCGATGTGAAGCCGGACGACCCGAATCTGAAGTCGTTCGAGACACTGTTCGCCAGCGGCAAGCCGCGCTGTGGCCAGGTGCGCGACACGCAGCGCGATTTTCTGTTCGGCACGGAAGCGAACGACATGGGATCGATGGCGCTGGTGCCGCTGGGCGAGAAGGGTTCTCTCGGCTTGCTCGCATTGGGCAGCGCCGACCGCGACCGCTTCCATCCGGGCATGAGCACTGAGTTCCTCGCGCGGATGGGAGATCTCGTCACCGTCGCACTGACCGTGTTGCCCGCCGGCTGATCGCGGTTCGGACGCGCGCCCCGTGACTCCCGCGGCTCTCGAGTGGATCGCTCGATTTCGCCGCTACCTCACTGCGGAACGCAGGTTGTCCGCGCATACCGACTCGAACTACGCGCGCGATCTGGCGACGCTGGTCGCTCACTGCGACCGCGAAGGGCTGGAGGAGTGGAGCGCGTTGACCACTCACTCCCTGCGCCACTTCGCCGCCAGGCAACATGCCTCCGGTCTCGGCCCGCGCAGCGTCCAGCGACGGATGTCCGCGGTCCGCAGCTTCTACAACTTTCTCATCCGCGAAAGCTTCCCCCGCAGGGGCCCACACGGCACGCTCGAGTATTGTTCCGACCCCAACATTGCGGCGCTCAAGAGCAACCCCGGCGCCGAAGTGCGCGCACCCAAGGCGCCGCGCAAGCTCCCCGGGACTCTGGACGCCGACCAGATGGCCCGCCTGATCGAAATCCCGCCGGGCGATGCGGTCGCGACACGCGACCGCGCCATCATGGAATTGCTCTACTCATCGGGACTGCGACTGTCGGAACTCGTGGGACTGGACGTCGACAGCCTCCAGTCGGACCGTACGGTTCGCGTGGTGGGCAAGGGCCGGAAGGAGCGCATCGTCCCCGTAGGACGCAAGGCGCTCGAAGCCCTGGACCGGTGGATCGGGGAGCGCGCGGGTATCGCCGGACGGGGCGAGAGCGCCCTGTTCGTGGGGCGCAACGGCGCCCGCCTGGGCGCCAGGGCGGTGCAATTGCGCGTCGCCTACTGGGCGCGCGTCCAGGGCCTGAACGTCAAAGTCCACCCCCACCTGTTCCGCCACTCCTTCGCCACTCATGTCCTTGAATCCAGTCAGGATCTTCGCGGCGTGCAGGAGATGCTCGGGCACGCCAGCCTGGGCTCGACCCAGATCTATACCCACCTTGACTTCCAGCATCTGAGCCGCATCTACGAAGCCAGCCACCCCCGGGCTCGCAGGAAGGCTTGACGGCTTAAGAAGGCTCGATGAGCGACAGGCATGAGTTCAATCCCCACGGCACGACGATCCTGGCCGTCCGCCGCAATGCTGCCGTCGCCATGGGCGGCGATGGCCAGGTGACCCTCGGAAATACCGTCATGAAGGGTAACGCGCGCAAGGTGCGCAGGCTCTTCGACGACAAGGTCCTTGCGGGCTTTGCGGGCGGCACCGCTGACGCCTTCACGCTGTTCGAGCGATTCGAAGGCAAACTCGAGAAGTACGGCAATCTCACCCGGGCCGCGATCGAGCTTGCGAAGGACTGGCGCTCGGACCGCTACCTGCGTCGCCTCGAAGCGCTGCTGCTCGTGGCAGACCCCGGAAAGATTCTGGTCATCTCCGGCAACGGCGACGTCATCGAGCCCGACTACGACGTGGCCGCGATCGGCTCAGGTGGTCAATACGCGCTGGCGGCAGCGCGCGCCCTGGTCGAGGGCTCGGAACTGGACGCACGCAGCATCGTGGAGCGCTCGCTCAACATCGCGGCCGACATCTGCATCTACACGAACCGGAACCTGGTGATCGACGAACTGCCGGCAGCCGGAGCCTGAGGAACGCCCGTCCCATGTCAGCACTCACTCCCCGTCAGATCGTCCAGGAGCTGGACAAGCACATCATCGGCCAGGATGCCGCCAAGCGCGCCGTCGCGATCGCGTTGCGCAACCGGTGGCGGCGCATGCAGGTGGAGGAACCGCTGCGCCAGGAGATCACGCCGAAGAACATCCTGATGATCGGCCCAACGGGGGTCGGCAAGACGGAAATCGCACGCCGGCTCGCGAAGCTGGCGAACGCCCCGTTCGTGAAGGTCGAGGCGACGAAATTCACGGAAGTCGGCTATGTGGGGCGCGACGTGGACTCGATCGTCAAAGACCTGGTCGACGTGGCGGTCAAGATGATGCGCGAGCAGGAAGTCGAGAAGGTCCGCGTCCGCGCACACGACTCTGCGGAGGAGCGCGTGCTCGATGCGCTGTTGCCGAAGGCGAGAGTCATGGGCTTCTCGACCGATGAGCCGCAGCAGCCGCGCGACGCCGACACGCGCCAGAAATTCCGCAAGATGCTGCGCGAGGGCCAGCTCGATGAGCGCGAGGTCGAGATCGAATTGAGCGCGCTGCCGATGGGAGTGGAGATCATGGCGCCGCCGGGAATGGAGGAGATGCAGCAGCAGCTGCAGTCGATGTTCCAGAACCGCGGCGGCAACCGCACGCGCGCGCGCAAGGTGAAGGTGCGCGAGGCCCTGAAACTGATGACCGACGAGGAGGCGGGCAAGCTCATCAACGAGGACGAGCTGAAGCTCAAGGCGCTCGCCAACGCGGAGCAGAACGGTATCGTGTTCATCGACGAGATCGACAAGGTGACGCGGCGGCAGGAGAGCGTGGGCGCGGACGTTTCACGCGAGGGCGTGCAGCGCGATCTACTCCCCCTGGTGGAAGGATCGACGGTCACGACCAAGTATGGCCCGGTGAAGACCGACCACGTGCTGTTCATCGCCTCCGGCGCGTTCAGCCTTTCGAAGCCTTCGGACCTGATCCCGGAACTGCAGGGAAGGCTGCCCATCCGCGTCGAGCTGGACTCGCTGAAAGTGGGCGACTTCGTGCGGATTCTCACGGAGCCCGACGCGTCGCTCACGGCGCAGTACAAGGCTCTGATGGCGACGGAAGGGCTGCAGGTGGAGTTCTCGCAGAGCGGCGTGCAGAAGATCGCCGAGATTGCCTTTCACGTGAACGAGCGAACCGAGAACATCGGCGCGCGCCGCCTCCACACGGTCATGGAACGGCTGCTGGAGACCATCTCGTATGACGCATCCGAGAAGACGAGTTCCGCGGTGACGGTCGATGCGCAATACGTCGACGATCACCTCGGCAACCTCGTCAAGGACGAGGACCTGAGCCGCTACATCCTCTAGCGGTCCGGTTGTCGTCGCAGAAGGACCCGAGCTGGTAGGCGTAGCTGCGGGTGAACTCGGCGCCGAACAGGAACACCTGGGCCGAGTAGTAGACCCAGACCAGCAGCAACACGACGGAGCCGGCGGCCCCGTAGGTCGAGGCCAGGCCGCTGTTGCCGAGGTAGGCGCCGATCGCGAACTTTCCGAGGGTGAAGAGCAAGGCGGTGACCATGGCGCCGATGAATACGTCGCGCCAGGCGATGCGCACGCTCGGCAGGACCTTGTAGATCGTGCCGAACAGGACGACGACGAGCGCGAAGGAAACCGCTGCATTCAGCCAGCTCACGAGGACGCTGACGACCTCCTCGCCGCCCCACAGCCGCTCCACTCCCGCCAGGGCTGCGCTGATGACCAGCGACACGAGCAGCAGAAACCCCAGAGCGAGAATGATGCCCACCGACAGGACGCGGGTGCGGACGAAGTACCAGAATCCCTGCCGCCGGTCGGTCGGCACGTCCCAGATCTGATCCAGTCCCGTCTTCAGCTCGGCCAACGCGGTGTTGGCGCCGATGATGAGTGTCACGATGCTGACGATGGTGGCGAGGATTCCGGCCCCGGGACGCCCGGCGTTTTCCAACACGGCCTGCACCGCGGTCGCTCCCGTGGTCCCGATCAAGCCGCGGATCTGCTCGACGATCTCGCCGCGCGCCGCCTGCTCGCCGAAAAAAACGCCCGCGATCGCGATCGACAGGATGAGGACAGGAGCGAGAGAGAAGACGGTGTAGAACGCGAGTGCGGCGCCGGTCCGCGACACCTGATGACGCATCCAGCCGTCGATGGAATCGCGCCCCAGATTCCACACGTATTTGCGGAACGGACCGCTCGAGGCCGTCATGAGGGGAATTGAGCAAGCTCTATTCCCGACACCGCGCCGACCCCGCTGCGCTGGGCTGGCCTCAACGGGCTCGATTGAGCGCGACCGCGGCCGAGACGTGTGCCAGATGAGTCAGGCCCTGCGGGAAGTTGCCCAGCATCTGGCCGTCCACCGCGCACTGCTCCGAGAACAGGCCCAGATCGTTGGCGCAGCGGCAGGCCCGCTGGAAGGTCCTGCGCGCCTGCGCCATCCTGCCCTGGTGCGCGAGGACCTCCGCGAGCCAGAAGGTGCAGGCGAGAAATGTTCCCTCGGCTCCTTGCAGTCCGTCGCCGCGCGCGTAGCGCATGATCAACCCCTTGTCGCGCGACAGATCGCGCCGGATCGCATCCGTCGTCCGCAGCATCCGGGGGTCGTCGTAAGGCACGAAGTCGACGCTGGGCAACAGCAAGAGCGCCGCATCGACATCGCGGGCACCGAAGGAGCGGACGAAGATCCCGCGGCGCCGATCGACGCCGCGCGTCTCGATTTCCCGCCGGATCTCATCGCGCGCCTTTTGCCAGCGCGCGACGGGAGCGGGCAGAGAGTGCTTGTTCGCCAGAGCGATGCCTCCGTCGAGCGCCGCCCAGCACATCACCTTCGAATGGACGAAGTGAAGCGGCCGCGAGCGGACTTCCCAGATTCCACGATCCGGCGCGCGCCAGCGGGCGATGGTCGCCTCGACGATCTCGACGAGAAAGTCCCAGTAACGGGGCTGCGGGCGGTCGCCTTTCTCGCTCCAGCGCCAGGACAGCTCCACGATCGTGCCGAACATGTCGGCCTGAAACTGCCGCTCCGCGGCATTGCCTATGCGTACCGGGCGCGAGCCCCGCCAACCCTCCAGCCCGGTCAACGCCGTCTCCGGCAGTCTGCGCTTGCCATCGACCGCGTACAGCACCTGCAGCTCGTCGGCGTTTCCCGCGGCGGTGCGCTGTATGAAGCGGCGGATTCCGTCGGCTTCCGCGCCGAGCCCGAGATGGCTCAACGCGTGAACGGTGAAGATCGAATCCCGTATCCAGCAGTAGCGGTAGTCCCAGTTGCGCTCGCCGCCGATGCGCTCGGGAAGCGAGGTCGTGGGAGCCGCGACGATCGCGCCCGTGGGCGCGTAGGTCAGGGCCTTGAGCACGATGGCGGAGCGCTTGATCTGCACGCCGGGACCATCGACGAAGGGGATCTTGGCCGCCCAGCTCTTCCACCAGTTGCGCGTTTCGTTGAACTGCGCCCGCAGGCGCGCGACGGCGCGCGGGCCGACGCGGATCGTGCCTTCCTTTTCGGGCCGATAGAACTGCAGTGCCAGATGACGCCGCTGTCCGGCGCGTACGCGCAACTCTCCGCGCAGATCGTGCTCCGCCTCGATCCGCAGCGGGACGTCGCCGAAGATCAACAGGCCGGTGTTGCTGCCCATCGCAAAGTTGCCGTGGGGGCCAACGGGATGGATCCAGGGCTTGACCTCGCCGAAGTCCAGCCGCGGGATGACGGCGACGCTGAAATCCATATGCCCGCGAACGCCCCGGACGATCCGCACGAGCTTGCGGCGCGGATGCTGCTTGCCACCCATGCGCATCGCGAAGAAATCGATCAGCTGGGCTTCGTTCGCCCCGGACTTGAACGTGGTCACGAGGATCAGTCCGTCACGCAGATACGCGCGGCGGCTCGTACAGGGCGCCACCGGACTGATCGCAAAGTAGCCGCCCTTCTGCCAGTCCAGGAGCCGGCCGAAGCAACTGTCGGAATCGAAGCGGGGCAGACAGCACCAATCGATGGCCCCTGAGCGGGACACGAGGGCGGCCGAATGGCAGTCGCCGATCAGCGCATAGTCTTCGATCGCGGGGTAGGGTGCCGCAGGCGCCCTCGAAGCGGCGCCTGAGCGCCGCTGCGATTCTCGGGCGCGCGCCCGGCGGCGGATCAAGCCCTGCCGGCAGGCGCCTGTGGGGCCTGACGCGGTGGGCTCTTCGGGCTAGCTTTGCCCGCCCCGCCGTTGGCACGGTCCGAGACGCCTTTGAGTCCGAGCTCGAGGCCGCGCGCCTGCTCGAACCGAGCCGCGACATCGTCCCAGTTCCAGACATTCCAGACGGCCTCGAAGAACTTCGCTTTCTCGTTCTGGTACTGCAGATAGTAGGCGTGCTCCCACGCATCCAGCACGAGCAGCGGCACCGCACCCTGGATGGTGTGCGATTGATGATCGTGGATCTGGATCGTCAGCAGCCGCCCGCTGAGGGTATCCCAGGCGAGCGCGCCCCAGCCCGAGCCCGTGCAGGCCGCCGCCGCGCCCGTGAGCTGCTGCTTGAACCGGTCGAAGCCGCCGAAATCGCGCCGGATCGCGCTGGCCAGCTCGCCTTGGGGCTCGCCGCCACCGCCCGGCTTCATGTTCTGCCAGAAGAGGCTGTGCAGCACATGGCCGGAGAGATTGAACGCGAGCGCCTGCTCGAGGGCCGCGATGGCGGCGAACTCGCCCTTGCTGCGCGCTTCCTCGAGCCTGTCGCTTGCCTGATTCGCCCCGTCGACGTAGGTCTTGTGATGCTTGTCGTGATGCAGTTGCATGATCCGGCCCGAGATGTGCGGCTCCAGAGCCCCATAGTCATAGGCCAGATCGGGAAGGACATACTTCGTCATCGTCGAACTCCTGTAGCGCTGTCGAGTCGCGGGACTCCGATATTCGCCGCGCTGGTGCGAAGCGCGCCGCCGCGCGTCGAATACCGGAGATCCTCACGAGCCGCGGGTTATTGCTGCTGCGGCGGATTGCCGCCCGAAGCGGGAGGCGGGGGCGGGGTCTGCGTGGCCGTGCCGGAGTCCGGTGGAGTCGTCGAGGACGAGCTGGAGTCCGGCGGGGTCGTCGTCGACCCGGGCGGCGTGGCCGTATCGCTCGGGGGCGGCGATG
>FTDY01001403.1_pt1 | contig 13274 bp, 12 predicted proteins | sample 1640031 | NCBI WGS metagenome assembly FTDY01 (sample SAMEA3914816, study PRJEB12502) | metagenome | biome: forest; material: soil | place: USA | collected 2011-09-16 | depth 0.3 m
CCGATGCGGCGCTATCGCCGGCCAGAGCGCTTGCGATCGTGACGGCTCTTCGGGCCGTCCTGCCGGAGGACAGCGTGCTGTCCGAGCAGGAGGAGTTGCGGCCCTACGAATGCGACGGGCTGTCGGCCTTTCGCCGCGTGCCGGTCGCCGTCGCGCTGCCCCGCACCGATGCACAGGTGCGCGCCGTCCTGCTCGCCTGCCGGTCGCTCGATGTTCCGGTCGTCGCCCGTGGCGCAGGAACCGGGCTGTCCGGCGGCGCCATGCCGCACCCTTGCAGCGTCGTGCTTTCGTTGGCCCGGCTCAACCGGATCCTCGAGATCGATCCGGCTGCCCGGACCGCGCGAGTGCAGCCCGGCGTCCGCAACCTCGAAGTTTCGGAAGCAGCTGCTGCATTCGGCCTGTACTACGCACCCGATCCGTCGTCGCAGCTCGCGTGCACGATCGGCGGGAATGTGGCCGAGAACTCCGGCGGCGTGCACTGCCTGAAGTACGGCCTGACCGTGCACAACGTCCTCGGCATTCGCGGCCTCACGATCGACGGGGACCAGATCGAGCTCGGCAGTGGAGCGCTCGACACGCCTGGCCTGGACCTGCTTGCCGTGGCCATCGGATCGGAAGGCCTGCTGCTGATCGTCACGGAGGTACTGTTGAGACTCGTGCCGCGGCCCCAGCTCGCCCGCGTCGTGATGGCCTCGTACAGCGACGTCGGCAAGGCCGGCGAAGCGGTGGCCGCCATCATCGCCGCCGGGATCATTCCGGCGGGCCTCGAGATGATGGACCGCAAGGCGACGGCAGCCGTCGAGCCCTTCGTCAAGGCCGGCTACGATCTGTCCGCGGCGGCGATTCTGCTCGCGGAAGCCGACGGCACTCCTGCCGAGGTGAGCGAGGAAATCGAGGAGATTGAGCGTGTGCTGCGCGCGACCGGCGCCTCCGCGATCGCCGTCTCCCGCTCCGAGGCCGAGCGGCTGCGCTTCTGGTCCGGCCGCAAGAACGCCTTCCCGGCTGCGGGCCGGATCTCCCCCGACTACTACTGCATGGACGGCACGATTCCGCGCAAGAGTCTGGGCGAAATGCTCAAGGCCATCGAGCAGATGGAGGAACGACACGGCCTGCGCTGCATGAATGTCTTTCATGCAGGCGACGGCAACCTGCATCCGCTCATCCTGTTCGATGCCAACCGCAGTGGCGAATGGGAGCGCGCGGACCGCTTCGGCGCGGAGATCCTCGAGCTGTGTGTCGCGCTGGGCGGCACGATCACCGGCGAGCATGGGGTCGGCATCGAGAAGATCAACTCCATGTGCGTGCAGTTCTCCGCCTCCGAGCGGGCCGCGTTCTTTGCGGTCAAGAAGGCGTTCGACCCGGTGGGGCTGCTGAACCCAGGCAAGGCGATCCCGACGCTACGACGTTGCGCCGAGTACGGGAAGATGCACGTCCGCAACGGCGCGCTGCCCCATGCCGACCTGCCCCGGTTCTAGCACACGGTCGCTCCGCCATCATGAACCCAGTCACATCCGTGGACGCGTTGCGCGAGATTCGTGAGCGGGTAATCGAGGCAAATCGATCCGGCACTCCGCTGAGACTGCGGGGCGCCGGCACGAAGGACTTCTATGGCGAGTCTCTCGAGGGAGAGGTGTTGGATCTGCGGCCGTGCCGGGGCATCGTCGACTACGAACCCTCGGAACTGGTGATCACCGCCCGGTGCGGTACCCCCCTGTCCGAGATCGATGCCGCGCTCGCCGGCCCGGACCAATTCCTCGCCTTCGACCCTCCAGCCTTCGGGGCCGATCCGACCATCGGAGGAGTGATCGCCGCGGGCCTGTGCGGTCCCCGCCGTCTGCAGGTGGGAGCCACGCGCGACTTTGTCCTGGGTGCGAGACTGCTGAACGCCACCGGCGAGGAACTGCGCTTCGGTGGCCGCGTCATGAAGAACGTCGCCGGCTTCGATGTCTCGCGTCTCCTGTGTGGTTCACTCGGTATCCTGGGAGTCCTCACGGAGGTGTCGCTAAAAGTCCTGCCGCGCCCGCGCTGCGAGCAGACGCTGGCCTTGCGGATGCCGGCCCCCGAGGCGGTCGGCCTGTTCAACCGCTGGGGCAGCCTGCCATTGCCCATATCTGCGGCAGCCTGGATCGACGGGACTGCCTGGATCCGGCTGTCGGGCGCCCGCCCTGCCGTACGTTCGGCGACCGATCGCATGGGTGGCGATGAGGTCGGCACGGTGGAAGCTGAGGCATTCTGGAACGCGCTCCGGCACTGCACTCATCCCTTCTTTGCCGCTGAAGAGATCTGGCGAGTGTCGGTGCCTTCGACGTCGCAATGGCTCGCGCTGCCCGGGCAGCCGCTCATCGACTGGGGCGGCTCAGTGCGTTGGTACGCAGGAGACCTGCGCGGCGCCGATGTTCGCGCCCTCGCGGCCGCTGCAGGCGGCACGGCAATGCGCTGGCGGGGCGCGGCGGAGGATTCGCGGTTTCATCCCCTCTCTGCCGCCGTCGCGGTCATTCACCGCCGGCTCAAGCGGAGCTTCGATCCGCGTGGCATTTTCAATCGCGGCCGGCTCGTGCGCGGCCTGTGAGCGGCTGACCAACATGGAAACCCGACTCGCCGAGTGGCTGCAGGGATCATCGCAGGGCGACACGGCAGACAGCATTCTGCGCGCGTGCGTGCATTGCGGATTCTGTCTTGCGACCTGCCCCACCTATCAGCTTCTCGGCGATGAGCTCGACAGCCCACGCGGCCGCATCTACCAGATCAAGCAGGTCCTCGAGGGAACGGAACCGACCCGCGCAACGCAGGTTCACCTCGACCGCTGCCTGACTTGCCGGGCCTGCGAGACGACGTGCCCCTCCGGCGTGGAATACGGCCATCTCCTCGACATAGGCCGAGCCGAAGTCGACCGGCGGGTCGCCAGACCCTGGCGGGAGCGCGCGGTGCGCTGGCTCCTGCGCGAGGGGCTGACACGCAGATGGGTGTTCGGATCGATCCTTCAAGTGGCTCGCGCCGTCTCATGGGCGCTCCCGCGGTCGGTGCGCGCAAAGGTCGGCGAGACCCGGGCCGCGGGCCATCGACCCGTCGGACAGCACACCCGCAAGGTCCTCCTGCTGAACGGGTGCGTTCAGCCATCGATGCTTCCATCCATCGATGCTGCAACGTCGCGCGTACTGGATGCGATTGGAATTCAAGCGCTCGTGGTCGCGCAGTCCGGCTGCTGCGGAGCCATCCGCCACCACCTCGACGATCAGGAGGGCGCTCTGGAGAACGCGAAGCGCAACATCGATGCCTGGTGGCCCCTGGTGGAGTCCGGCTCCGTCGAGGCGATCGTGATAAACGCCTCCGGCTGCACGAGCATGGTGAAGGACTATGCGCACCTGTTGCGTGATTCGGCGTATGCCGAGAAAGCGCGGCGCATCGCCGCCTTGACCTGCGACCCCATTGAAGTTCTTTCGCGCTCGCTCGCGCAGCTCAGGGAGCGTACGAACGTGCGCGGCACGCCGCGCGTCGCGTTTCAGGCGCCGTGCACCCTGCAGCACGGCCTGAAGATCCACGGTGAGATCGAAAGGGTCCTGACGGCATTGGGCGCAGAAGTCGTCGCCGTCGCGGAGTCGCATATGTGCTGCGGTTCCGCCGGTACCTACTCCGTGCTGCAAAGCCAGCTTTCGCAGAGCCTGCGCGCCCGCAAGCTCGGGAATCTGCTGCAGCGCGCGCCGGACATCGTGCTGTCGGCCAACATCGGTTGCATCGCGCATCTGCAGGGCGGCACGACAACTCCGGTCCGCCACTGGATCGAGTGGGTGGATGCCTATCTGACCAGCTGACGGGCCGACGAGCAGAAGGTCGCGCGTCAGGTGGCAGCCGGAGCAATGTGGAACACGCGCTCGGCGTTCTTGCCGTAAACCTTGGCCTTGTCCGCATCCGAGATGGGCGCCTCGTCCATGAACTTCACGGCGGGCGCGGACGGCTGGTACGGGTAGTCGATCGCCCAGAGTACCTTGTCGGCGCCGAGCTTCTTGATCGAGTATTCGAGCGCCAGCGGATCCTCGACGCCGCTGGTCGTGATCACGAAATTGCGCTTGAAGTACTCATCGAGTGTGAGCTGCGTTTTGGGAGCACGGCCGGTTCCCTGCGAGCGCTTGTTCATGAACGAGGTGCGCCACAGCCAGAAATGCACGGCCTCCCCCATGTGGCCGATGCAGATTCGCAGCTTGGGAAACCGGTCGAACAACCCGGAAGCCATCATGCGCACCGCGTGCGTCCCCACTTCGACGCCATACGCCCACATTGCGGAGTCCATCCCGTAGTACTGGAACATTCCCTTGCCCTCGGAGGGGCCGCGCGGATGGATGTAGATGCAACCGTCGAGCGCTTCGGCCGCCTCGAGTATCGGCCAGTACTTCGGATCGTCGAGGTATTCCCCGTGAGTCTGCGAGTTGACCACGAAGCCATTCAGCTTCAGCTTACGCATGGCGCGCTCCATCTCCTTCGCCGCGCGCTTGGGGGATTGCGGTGCGAAGCTCGCAAGGCCGGCGAAGCGCGTGGGGTGGCGTCCGATCAGTTCCGCCAACCGGTCGTTCGCCAGCGCGGCCAACTCCGTCGCGGTGTCGGCGTCGAAGAGCTGAACACCCGGAGCCGTGAGCAGCAGCAGCTGCATGTCGACACCGTTCTCGTCCATGTCGCGCAGGCGGCGATCCTCCAGATCGAGCAGGCCGTCGAGAAATCCCAGCCGGCCGTATCCGGGGTCGCCGTCGTAGATCCCCTTCAGCAGGGGCAGATCGAGGAGGTCGTTGGGAGCCCGCGCGCTCTGCTGCAATTCCCGTGCGATCTCGGGGATGGAGAATGCTTCCTCGACGGCGATCTTGCGGAATTTTCCGGTCATGACGGGTTCCTTTTTCCTTCACTTCCCATACCGACCGCTGGAATGTTACGGCACGGGCACGCGCGCCGGACACTGAGCGGCCGCCTCCTCCAACTTCGAAACCACCTCGTGGTCAGCGGCGGAAACGGGCCGCGAGCAGGAACAGAGCCGCCAGCGCCGGAATCCAGCCCAGCTCGGCGGGGGTCGGACGGCGCCGGGCGAAGCGGGAGTCCTGCATCGCCTCGCCTGCGGACTCGAGGCGCGCAAGGTGTGTGTACTCGAACCCGACCTCCCTGGCGAGAGCGCGCAGGTGCGGCTCACGGACCTCCGAGAGCTGCTCATGACTGCTCGCGCCGGCCTTCCCATCGAGCTGGACGACTTCATCGGCATGCCAGTAGCCAATCATCCTGCCGTCATCGTCCGTTCGCGGAATGCGCCGCGGGACGTATCCACCCACGCCGACGAGCCAGCCCCGGATGTCGCCACGCTTCAGGTCATCGAACAGCGGCAGACCCGGCCCGCTCTGCGGCGGGGCTTCCTGGCCATCCGTCAGGAACAGCACGTCGGGCTTGCCGCCCACATCCCTGGCCGCGCGCATCGCCCAATACACGCCCTTGGTGATCTCGCTGGCATTGGCCCAGCGCATCCGCCCATCGATCCGTTCCAGCGAGGCCAGCAGGTCGTTGTAGTTCGAGCAGACTTCCACCGGCGCGAGCAGGAGTATCGTCCGGTACTCGGCAAAGGCGCCCCAGCCAACACGCGAGCCGCACGGCAAGTCCCGCAGCGCCCTGCGCACGGCCGCGCGCGCGAAGTCGAGCCGGCTGACCGGAGTTCCCTCGAGGTCGTAGTCCTGCACATTCATGCTCTGCGTGACGTCGAACACAACGATGTAGCTGTAGGTCTTTTGCGGCAGGCTCACGGGCGGAACGAACAGGGCGCACAGCAACAGCAGCAGTGCGGCCGAGATCGCGCGCGAGCCCTTCGCAATCGGGGTCCGCAGCAGGCTCCAGGCGGTCACGGCAGATCCAGCTTTGCGCGCACCGTGGAGATGGAATGCTCTTTCGGCGCGGGAGGCTCCTGAGCGGTCGTGTCTTCCTCCGATTCCGGCGCGAGGTACAGGGCCCGCTCCAGGTTGTACCGGGCATCCCAGTCGTTCGGCGCTTCCCGCAGCAGGTCCCGGTAGCTCTGCTTGGCGAGCTCGACCAGCGGGAGCAGTTGATCCGAGGGTGCGCGGGCATTGCGAAGGGCCGCGCGCATGTGAAGATTGCCAAGATCGTACAGCGCCAGCCGCCGCAGGTCGGCACGCCTGCCCTGAATCACCGTTTTGTATGCGAGCACGGATCCGTCGTAGTCGCTCGCCTTTCCGAGTGCGATTGCGCGGGCAAGCAGCGCTTCCGGCACGGATCGGTCCAGCGCAACCACGGAGGCACCGGCGATTGCCGCATTGACATGCCGCGCCTGCAGGAGGCGCGCCGTTTGCAGACCTGCGAGCACGGTGAACGCGGCCGCCGCGACACCGAAGGCCGAGTGGACCGAGCGGCGCCTCACGTCCAGCTCCGCAGCTGCAAGGCCCTGTGGACCAGCAACAGGAGGCAGGACAGGATTGCCTCGAGCAGGCATTCGCGGCTGAAGTCGCGGCGCGGCACCTGCTCCGTGAAGTCGAGCGGCAGATTCTGCTGCCGCCCCACGTCGGCAACGGCTCGCTCCAGATCGCCCTTCTCCTCGGCCTGGTACGCCCGATACGGCGTTCGTAGTCCTTGGAAGAAACGGTGCAGCGCGATCTCGGGCACGGCCTCCGCGTCCGGCTCCTGCGTTTCGAGATTCGGGCTGTTGATGGAGCGCAGGTAGAGCCAGTACAGCGCGATGCGGTTGCGCGTCAGCCCGGCCTGGATGCGGGTGCGGGTGGGCGGATCGAGCTGCGCGCCCCCGTCGGAGACCAGCAGGATGATGCGGCTGCCGGAGTAGGCGCGCTGCTCGAACTCGTGGATGGCCGCGAGCATCGCGCGCCCGACATCCGTATCCGAAAGGCCCCGGCCGATGCCGCCTGCGGTGATGCCCGCCTGGACGATGTCGTCGTGCTGCGTGAACGGCACGACGGGCAATGGTCCAGTGCTGAAGAACATGAGGGAGAACCGATCGTCGGGCCGCTCAGACACGAACTTCGCCAGCAGGTCGCGCGCCGTCTTGCTCTTTTGCGGCCCGTTGTTCCAGGCCTGCTGGGTGCGGATGAGAGGGTCGATCTGCCGCCAGTTGGCCGGCAACATCCTCAGGTCCATGCTGCGGCTCCGATCGATCAACACGAGGATCTCCGCGCCGTGCCCCGTGCGGGTCACTTCCGTTTGGGGAATGCCGGGCCCCGCAAGCGCCAGCACGATCCCGAGCATCGCGAGCTCCGCAAGGCCGCGCCACAGGAAAGACGCGAACCGGCCCATGCCGTCCCGCGGCAACCACGGAACGTACGAAAAAGGCAGGCGCCCGGCGCGGGAGCGCAGCAGCGGCAGCAGGGCCAGCGGCGCGAGCGCGAGCGCCCAGGGATGAGCGAAGTCGAGCGGGCTCATCGCTCCGCACGCCTTTCGATCTGGCGCAGCTCGCCGCACAGCTCGTGGACGGACAGCGAGCCGGAAGCAAGCCCGCTGCCGAAAAAATACTCCGTCGACTGCGCGAAGAACTCCTCGATGCGCGGACGCAGCGGCTCGAAGTGAGCGGATGTGGCGAAAAGATCCGGCAGCGTCGCACTCTGCACGACGCGCCCCGCGGTGCGATCGAAGGCCCGATGCAGGGCTCGCCAGACCTCCGGCGAGGCGTTGTCTGCATGACGCATCTCGCGCGCTGCTCGCGCAAAGGGGCGATTCGCCGCCGCGCGCCAATCCCGCCACAGCACCCAGCCAAGCCACAAGGCAAGAGTGAGGAGGAACGCGCAAGAGTACAGCTCAATCTGAGTCACGATCGGAGCCGTCGGAATGGCGGGCGCCGGACGGTCGGCTCGCAGCTCCTGCAGCCCCCCTTGGCCGATTACGGTCCGCGCCGTCAGAGGGCCCACGCTGACGGGCCATTGCGGAATCTTCAGCGGGCCCGTGCTCGTGCCGAGCTCCCAGGCGGGCAGATTGACGGTCGCCAGTCCCTGCGGCGCATTGATCAACTGATAGTCGACGACCAGCCAGCGCCGACCCTGTGCATCCGACTCCATCCTCGGTGCGCGTCTGTCGAGCCAGATGCCGACGCGCCCGGCGCGCGGAAGCGATAGAGCATCGAGTGAGCGCCCTTCGGACTGCAGCAGCACCCGCTGCTCGATCAGATCCCCGACGACGTAGCCGAAGGGGCGTGGCTGCTCGACGTTCGCTTGCACCGCGGGGCTCACACGCCCTCCGCGAAGAAATGCCTGGACAGCACTTCGGCGTCGAAGCCACTTTCGAAATATACCGGGCGAATGAACCTCGAGGCGAACAGTCCGTCGAGCGCAGCGCGCCGCTCCGCCACCGCTTCGTGCCAGCGATTACGCAGCTTCGGCCGCAACCAAAGCGTGCGCGGCACGCCGGTTTCCACATCGCGCAGCAGAGCGAATCCGTTTTGCGAAGGAGGCTCGATCTCTGCCCGGTCCCAGAAGACCAGCGGTACCACATGGGCATGTGACAGCCGATCCAGCGCCACGCCCAGGCGCTCCAGCGGCCAATGAAAGTCGGACACGATGAAGACGAGGCCCTCCCGGCCGGCCAGCCGTAGCGCCACCTGCTCCAGCCCCCGCGAGCCAGAGGCGCCGCGATCGTTTGCGCCGACATCCCTTGCCACGGCAGCCGCTACAGCACCCTGAACCTGCCGGATGCTGGCCGCCATCACGCTGCCCACTCCACGGCCGATCCGTGCGGGGACGAACAGGTCCTCCCGCTCCGCGGCATCGAATGCCAGCATGCCGAGCGCGTCTCCCGTTCGGAACGCGCTCACGCCCAGCGATTCCAGGAAGTCCGCCACGGCATTCAGTTTCGGCGCAGCACCGAAGGTCATCGATGCGGAAACATCGACCACCGCGTGCACTGATAGCCCAGCGCGCTGACGGTTCACCCGCACGAGCCACTGCCCGGTCAACGACCGCAGGCTCGCCCTCAGGTCCAGCCGCCGCGGATCCGGTCGGTCGTAGAGGCTCATGTGGGAAACGAATTCCTGCCCCGCGCCGAAGGTCAGGCCGCGGTGTGAGCCGGGGCGGTGGCCGCGCACGCGGCGCAGCAGGCGATAGTGGAACTCTTGCGTGGCAGGCATCGTCAGCGCGGGGTCGGGACTCTGTCCAGGATCTGCCCGATCAGGACATCGACGATCTGCGCCCGGCGCAATTCGTACACCGGGGTGAAAAAGATGCGGTGCCCCAGCACGTACGGGACGATCGAGCGGATGTCTTCCGGCACGAGGTGCGTGCGCCCGGCCAGCCAAGCGACGACCCGCGCCGCACGGGTCAGCGCCATCACGCCTCGCGGACTGGCTCCAGCGAGGATCAGGTTGTCCATATCCACGCCGTCCAGGCGTATGCCGACCTTGTGTGGCGCCTGCGTCGCGTCCCACAGATCGATGACGTAGCGCTCCAGCGCGTCGCTGGCCTTCACACTGCGCTGGATCGTGGCGCCGATGCGGTTCAGCTCCCGCCAGGGCAGAATCTCGGGCGCCACGCGCTCGAGCAGCTCGTCGACGTCGTGAAACGCCGGATCGAACACGAGCGCGCGGCGGGTCGCGAAGTCTGCGGGTGTCGGCATGCGCAACTCGAACATGAACCGGTCGCGCGCGGCGGAAGCAAGCTCGAAGGTCTCTTCGCGCTCGACGCGGTTGCGGTCCGCGAAGACGAGCATGACGGGGAAACGGAACTCCTGGTTGAAGGCGGAGACGGTCCGCTCGGCCATGGCGCGCAGCAGCAACGACTGCACCTGGGGCCGCGCGCGGTTGATCTCGTTGAAGAAGAAGGTCGTGAGCCGATCGCCGTGCCGGAGCAAGGGACCCGGCTCGATCCGAGGCTTGCCGTCCGCATCCACGTACGTGTGGTACACGAGGTCGCCCGGCATCAGGTCGATGGTGCCCTCAACGCGTTCGAAGTCTCCACCGATCGCACGCGCGAACGCGCGCAGGATGGTCGTCTTGCCAACACCGACATCGCCCTCGAGCAGCACATGTCCGCGCGCGAACACGGCCACGTTGAGCAGCCGAATGGTCGCCGCCTGTCCGATGATCGCCGACCGGACCTCCGCCTCGACCCGGAGCGCCCGCTCGCGCCAATCCTGCAGCTCCTCCTCGGCCGCCACCTGAATCACGCCGCCGGAAGCGGCTGACGCTCGACCTGCGGGATCGCGGGATCGAAGCAGGCCCAGCCCGGCGCGGAGGAGGTCCAGATCGTCGCGGCGGGTTGCGCGACCTGAGGATCGTCCAGAGTCCCGGCCCTGACGAAGATCAGGTGCGGGCGGGCCTCGGCTTCGCTGAAGAGGTGCGTTCCACAGGCGGGGCAGAAGCGCCGATGCATGATGTTGCCGCTGTCGGCCACGCCGCGGATATCCCTTAGCTCGCCCTCAATACGCATCGCGGCTGTCGGGAAGCAGGCGTTGACAGTCGGGCCTCCCGCCCCCAGGTACTGGCACAGCCGGCACCAGCAGACGCGCGTGACGATCGGCGCCGCGCTCACCCGATAGCGCACGGATTTGCACAGGCACCCCCCTGTAATGTCCAAGATTCGGCTCCACGTTGACCGGACTGTTCGTCGCAGCTCCAGCTTGCAGTCAATGCTCCCGCCGCTGCAAGTTCCGCCGCGGCCGGCCCGGCAGCGGCAGCGCAGCGGTGTTCCGGTTCAGGAACGCTCCGCGCTGCTGGTAAGCTCATGAGTCTCCCCCAAAGGCGGTCCCGCATGACCCTTCCCTACCCCGAACTGAAGCTACACATCGACGGCGAATGGATCGGAGCCGGCCAGCGCCGCACCCATGCCGTCGTCAATCCGGCCAATGGGGCCGTCCTGGGCGCGCTGCCGCTCGCGGATGCCGCCGATCTCGACCGCGCCCTCGAAGCGGCGGACCGGGGATATCGCGTGTGGAAGCGCGCGACCGCCGAGGAGCGCGCCAAGGTTCTCAAAGGCGCGGCCAACCTGATTCGCGAGCGCGTGGACCACATCGCCCGGGTCGCGACGCTGGAGGAAGGTAAGACGGTCGCGGAGACGCGCGTCGAGGCGCTGGTCTCCGCGAACCTCTTCGAGTTCTACGCTGAGGAGTGCCGCCGGACGTATGGCCGCGTTCTGGTCCGCCCCACGGGCACGCGCTCCATCGTCGTCAAGGAGCCCGTCGGTCCCGTGGCGGCGTTCGCGCCCTGGAATTTCCCTATCGCCAACCCCGGCCGCAAGTTCGGCGCTCCGATTGCGGCCGGCTGCTCCGTCATTCTCAAGCCCGCCGAGGAATCGCCGGGCTCCGCCATCGAGATGCTGCGCGCGCTGCTCGATGCCGGTCTCCCCCCGGGAGTGGCGCAGCTGGTCTTCGGAGTTCCGGACGAGGTATCGCGCCACCTGCTCGCCTCGCCGATCATCCGCAAACTCTCCTTCACCGGCTCCACCGCGGTCGGCAAGCACTTGCTGACGCTCGCCGCTGCGACGGTGAAGCGGACGACGATGGAGCTCGGCGGCCACGCACCGGTCATCGTTTTCGACGATGCCGATCTCACCCGCACCGTCGAACTGTTGGCCACCGCGAAATTCCGCAATGCCGGCCAGGTGTGCGTCTCCCCGACCCGCTTCTACGTCCAGGACGGCATCTACGATCGCTTCATCTGCGCCTTCACCGGGCGAGTGGCGAAGGTCAACGTGGGCGACGGCCTGCTGGCGAGCAGCCACATGGGCCCGATGGCGAACCCGCGCCGCCCGGCGGCCATGGACAAGTTCATCGGCGATGCCGTCGACTGCGGCGCGAAGCTGCACATGGGCGGCGAGCGCCGCGGCAAGGAAGGCTTCTTCTATCAGCCCACGGTGCTGTCGGACGTGCCCGTCAAGGCGCGGATCATGAACGAGGAGCCCTTTGGCCCGGTTGCCGTGATCGCGCCGTTCAGCACGTTCGATGAGGTCGTGGAGCAGGCCAACCGGCTTCCGTACGGCCTGGCCGCCTACGCCTTCACCGAGTCGGCGAAGCGTGCCCTGCTCATCGGCGATGCCATCGAGTCCGGCATGGTCGGCATCAACACCGTGATGATGGCGGCTGTCGATTCTCCGTTCGGCGGAGGGAAGGAAAGCGGCCATGGATCAGAGGACGGCCCCGAGGGGCTGCAGGCCTGCCTGGTCACGAAAGCGATTCACCAGGCCTGAAGGGGCACGCTCGCCATGACATCCTCCCCTGATTCCGCCGCTGCCGCGCTCGAGGCCGGACTGGCGCTGCGCTACGAGCATGCATTCGACGTGCGCATGAACTTCGACAAGCGCTGGGTCTTCGGCCCGATCTCCGGAGGCGCGCAACACGGATATACGTCGGTGGGCAGTGGCGGCACCGTGCGCGGACCCCTGTTGAACGGCAAGCTGGTGGATTTCAGCGGCGCGGATTGGCCGGTCGTCCGGACGGATGGCGTAGTGGAGCTGAACGCCCACTACATGATCGAGGCCGACGACGGTGCGCGAATCTACATCCGCAATCTCGGCTACGTGCACGGTCCGCTGCGGTCACCCGGTCAGGCAGCAGGCGCCCCGCCCGCCATTCCCGGCTATTTCCGCTGCACGCCCTACTTCCGCGCTCCGGAGGGCCCACACGGGTGGCTGAACCGCTCGGTCATCGTCGGAATCGGTCAGCGCAGGCCGCACACGAAGCCCGGCGACGAGCCGGACCACTCGCTGTTCCGCTACTACCGCATTCTTTAGAGAACGCGCTCACCCCCCCGACGGCATCGCGTAGGGCGTGGGCAGCAGCACCGCCTCCACCTGTGCGATCCGTCCATCGCGAATCTTGAACAGCTCCGCGATCAGGAAGGTGTAGGGCGTATCGAAGGGCGGCCCGACCTTCGCGATCGTTCCGTCGGTGCGTTGCACGGTCTTGATCCGGCCCGAGTGATCGAAGGACAGGAATGCGAGCACGAGTCCACGCTCCTCATCCACCAGCGGATAGCGGCGGCCGCGCACTTCGGTGATGAACGGTGAGAACCCAGTATCGAATTGAGCGCCGCAGCTCAGCTTGCCCATGGCATTGCGGGCGTCCGGATTGTTCGCCGTCGTCATGCCATTCTCGCGCCGTTTGCACTCCGGCTCGAACGGCGTGATTTTCCCGGTCGCCTGCTCGAGGCCTTCGAAGTATGAGTTCGCGGTCGCGATCATCTGCTCGCGCGGCTTGCGCTGCGAGAGCGGCAGGGCCTCGCTGAAGATCGGCTCCGCCTTCACGTCCGCGAAATTCACTCCGAAAGCGTTCGGGCCGCCGGAGCTGCGCGAAATGACGGCCTCGATCTCGTA
>FTDY01001809.1_pt1 | contig 13141 bp, 11 predicted proteins | sample 1640031 | NCBI WGS metagenome assembly FTDY01 (sample SAMEA3914816, study PRJEB12502) | metagenome | biome: forest; material: soil | place: USA | collected 2011-09-16 | depth 0.3 m
GCGATCCGCGAGCACTACCTGCCGCGCGCGGCAGGCGATGAGCTGCCGGCAACGCATGCGGGCATCGCCGTCGCCATCGCCGACAAACTGGATACGCTCGCCGGGATCTTCGCGATCGGCGAGAAGCCGACGGGCACGAAGGATCCCTTCGGGCTGCGGCGCGCGGCGCTGGGCGCTTTGCGCATCATGATAGAGACGGGCCTGGATCTGGACCTGCGGCATTTCATCGCCGTGGCTATCGAAGCAGTCCGCAGCGACAGCGACAGAATCCGCACGGCCGCGAGTGCGGCCGCCATCGCCGCCGGAAAGGCGCCGCATACTTCCGCCAGCTCGCCTGCGCAGTCCAGCCCCGAGACGACGGCTGGCGAGGTTTACGACTTCATCATGGAGCGGCTGCGCGCCTACTACCTGGAGCGCGCCGCCGCGGCTGGACGTGAGAGTGGGGCGGGTGCCGGCGGTGCCGTCATGACGACGGAAATGTTCGACGCTGTGTTGGCCACGAGGCCTTCCTCACCGGTCGACTTCGATGCGCGCCTGAAGGCGCTGAGCGCATTTCTCGAGCTTCCGGAGTCGGCCAGCCTGACGGCCGCGAACAAGCGCATCGCCAACATCCTGCGCAAGACGGATGAGAAGCGCGGTGGCGAGGTCGCGGTCGAGAGCCTGCGCGAGGAGGCGGAAGTACGCCTGTTCGATGCGATGCGCTCCCTGCGCGACGCCGTCTCCACGGCGACCGCGCAGCGGGAATACGCCAACGCGCTCGGGAGGCTGGCGCAGTTGCGGCCGGCCATCGATGCCTTCTTCGACCAGGTCATGGTCATGGACGAGGACCCGCGCCTGCGCGCCAACCGGCTCGCGCTGCTCGCCCAGGTGCATGGACTGTTCTGCGGTATCGCGGACTTGTCGAGGCTCCCCGGCTAATGCAGCTCATCGGCTCGCTCGTCTTCACGGCGTTCCTGTTCCTGTGGACCTTCGGGTACGCGATCTTCTTCACGCTCGCCTGCCTGTTTCTGCCCTTCAAGCGGCGCTTCCTGCTCGCGCGGGTCTGGGCGCTCGTGCTGCTGCGGGCGTTGAAGTGGACGTGCCGCCTCGACTACCGCATCGAGGGCGCGCAGAACGTTCCCGCAGGCAATCACATCGCGCTGTGGAAGCATTCCTCGTCGTGGGAGACGATCGCGATGGCGGTGGTGTTTCCACGCCAGGTGTGGGTGCTCAAGCGCGAGCTGCTGTGGATCCCGGTGGTCGGCTGGGGCATCCGCCAGCTGCATGCGATCGCCATCGATCGCAAGTCCGGCCACTCGGCGGTGCGGCAGGTCGTCGACCAGGGCAAGCAACGCCTCGAGGAAGGCGACTGGATCATCATCTTTCCGGAGGGCACCCGGACGCCTGCCGGGCAGGCGCGCAAGTACGGCGTCAGCGGAGCGCTGCTGGCCTCTGAGACGGGCTGCCTCATCGTGCCGGTGGCCCACGACGCGGGCTCGTATTGGGCGCGGCGCGGACTCCTCAAGAAGCCGGGCGTCATCCGGGTCGTCATCGGCCCGCCCATCTCGGCCGCTAATCGTAACGTTCGCGAGATCAATCGCGAGGCCCAGGCCTGGATTGAGGCAACTGTGAATCAGTTGAGCGGAGTCACCGCCGAATCGGCCGGGGAACCCCGACAAGGCGAGCCGTCGAACGGCCTGTGAAGTGCCGCCCGGATTGAGGGTGCGGGCCGGCGGGTCCCCAGGCGCCAACGTAGACTGCGCCGCGAGTGTCCTGCAGCCTCGCAATGCTTCCCCGCACGAAATCCAGCGCGATCCCGCTCGCCGCCAGCCTTCTGTCGGCATGGCTGATGAGCGCGTGCCAATCGGCGCCGCCGCCGCTGGCGTTCGAGCACGCCACGCGCGTGAGCGTCAGACGCATCTGTCTTCCTCCGCTTGGCGTTCCGTCGCGCGCGGAGGTCTCCATCATGAACCCGATCGGCACCGGCTTCGGCGTGGTCGGCACACTCATCGAGACTCGACGCGCCGCGACCGCTGACGCCGAGATGGCGGAAGTACTGACCCGGGCCCGCTACGATTTTGGCGCCGCCCTGGCCAACTCCATCGTTCTCGCAATGCGCAAAGCCGGGTTCACGATCAGCCGCGTCGAGGGCGCGCGGCCGCACAATGAGCGCGAAAGATTTCTGTCCAAGTATCCTCAGCGCGTGCCAGTGGACGCCTTCCTGGATGTCTACACCCGCTATGTCGGATTCCAGGCCGCCCAGTCGTCGGCCGACTACAAGCCGCGGGTTGAGATCATTGCGCGGCTCGTCAGCACGCGCGATGGCGCGACGCTGTTTCAGAATCGGATCGTGTACGGCTCGGCGACCGCCGAGGACGAGGATGCGATCCTCGTGCGCGCCGACGACAACGTGAGCTTTCGCGACCGTGCCGCGCTGCAGGCCAACCCTTCAACGACGGCCCGCGCCCTCCAGACGGCGATCGATTCCGTAGCCTGGGAGCTCGCGATGCAGTTCATGTAGCCCAAAGAGCCATTATTGACTCACAGGTGGGTCAATACGCGCCTAGACGTCAAGATTGGTAACAGAAAGCGCGTTCTTCTCAATGAATTCCCGCCGCGGCTCAACCTGGTCGCCCATGAGCGTCGTGAAAATGTCATCCGCCGCGACCGCGTCGTCAATCCTCACCTGCATGAGCCGGCGCTGCTCGGGATTGATGGTCGTCTCCCATAGCTGCTCTGGATTCATCTCGCCCAGTCCCTTGTAGCGCTGGATCGTCTGGCCCTTGCGGGCCTGATCGAAGAGCCACCGCATCGCTTCCTTGAACGAGCCGACGTCCTGGCGCTCGCTGCCCCGGATGACGTGCGCGCCCTCCCCGATCAGCCCCGACAGGGTGCGGGCGAGGTCTGCGATGCGCTGATATTCCGCGGACTCGAAGAACTCGCGCGGCAGGTACTTGTTGCTCGGCGTGCCATGCTCGGTCTTGTGTATGACCACGCGCGCAGCGTGTGCGTCGCCCGCTTCACCAACCTCGACGCTGAAGGTGCGCGTGCCGTCATCGAGCGCATTCAACCGCCGATGCAGGTCTTCCGCCCACGATCGCAGCAGGTCCATGCGGTCGAAATTCGCAGGAGTCATCTCCGGCATGTAGATGAGCTGATCGAGCAGCCTGTCGTCGTAGCGTCGCGACCAGCGCTTGATGATGGCCTGGACTTCCATGTACTGACGCGCGAGCGCCTCGAGTCCCGAGCCTTGCAGCGGTGGGGCCTCCGCGTTGACGTGGACGGCCGCTCCTTCCAGCGCCGTGTTCAGCAGCACGGCATTGAGCTCATTGTCGTCCTTGACGTACTGCTCCTGTTTGCCGCGCTTCACTTTGTAGAGCGGCGGCTGCGCGATGTAGATGTGGCCGCGCTCGATGAGCATCGGAATCTGCCGATAGAAGAAAGTCAGCAGCAGCGTCCGGATGTGTGAGCCGTCGACATCCGCGTCCGTCATGATGATGACGCGGTGATACCGCAGCTTGTCGATGTCGAAATCGTCGCGGCCGATGCCGCAGCCCAACGCCGTGATCAGCGTGCCGACTTCTGCGGACGACAGCATCTTGTCGAAGCGCGCCTTCTCGACGTTGAGGATCTTGCCCTTGAGCGGCAGGATGGCCTGCGTTCGCCGATCGCGCCCTTGCTTGGCGGAGCCGCCCGCGGAATCGCCCTCGACGATGAAAATCTCCGACAGCGCGGGATCCTTCTCCTGACAGTCCGCGAGCTTTCCCGGCAGCCCCGCGATATCCAACGCACCCTTGCGGCGGGTCATCTCGCGCGCCTTGCGCGCAGCCTCTCTCGCACGCGCGGCATCGACGATCTTCGCAACGATGGCGCGCGCTTCCTGAGGATGCTCGAGCAGGAACTCGCCGAGCTTGGCGCCCACGGCCGTCTCGACGACGCCCTTCACCTCGGAGGAGACGAGCTTGTCCTTCGTCTGCGAGGAGAACTTGGGGTCGGGCAGCTTCACGGACAGGATGGCGGTCAGCCCCTCGCGGGCATCGTCGCCCGTCGTCGCGATCTTTTCCTTCTTCGCCGAGGCTTCCTTCTCGATGTAGTCGTTGAGCGTGCGCGTCAGCGCGCTGCGGAACCCGGCGAGATGGGTGCCGCCGTCCTTCTGCGGAATGTTGTTCGTATAGCAGTACATGCTCTCCTGGTAGGAGTCGTTCCATTGCATGGCGACTTCTACGCAGACAGACCCCTCCTGGGTGCGGAACCAGAACACCGACTCGTGCACCGGCACGCGCGTGCGATTCAGATATTTCACAAAGGCCTGCAGGCCGCCGGCGTGCTCGAACACGTCGGACTTGTTCTCCCGCTCATCGATCAGATCGATGCGGACGCCGGAGTTCAGGAACGACAGCTCCCGCAGGCGCTTGGCGAGAATCTCGTAGTCGAACTGGATGTTCGTGAAAATCTGCCCGCTGGGCCGGAAGCGAAGCGTCGTGCCGCGCTCCTGGGTGTCCCCCACCGTGGCCATGGGGGCCTGCGGCTCACCCAGATGGTATTCCTGACGGTGGACCTTGCCATCGCGGCTGACGGTGAGCAAAAGGTAGTCCGACAGGGCGTTGACCACCGAGACGCCGACGCCATGCAGGCCGCCCGAGACCTTGTACGAGGTATCGTCGAACTTCCCGCCCGAATGCAGCACGGTCATGATGACTTCGGCAGCGGATCGCCCCTCTTCGGGGTGGATGTCGACCGGGATGCCGCGGCCGTTGTCCGAGACGGTGACGGACTCGTCCGCATGGATGGTGACGACTACGCGGTCGCAATAGCCGGCCAGCGCCTCGTCGATGGCGTTGTCGACGACCTCGAAAACCATGTGGTGCAGGCCTGTGCCGTCATCGGTATCTCCGATGTACATGCCCGGGCGCTTTCGCACCGCGTCAAGACCCTTTAGAACTTTGATTTTGCTCGAATCGTAGACGTCGTCGGCAGCCATGAAATCGCCCGGTCCTCAGATGCGACATTATACCACCGGATGCACCCCGCCCTGTTCCACGTGGAACACCCGATCGGGTGTCCCGAACGAGCGAAACTCAGGTTGCAGCGAGGTCAGCACGAGCTGGCATCGAAGCTCCCGCACCCGCTCGATGAATCGTCCCAAATGCTCCCCGTCCAGCTCGGCTGCCGGATCGTCGAGCAGCAGCGTGGCAGCGGGCTGGGCGGTCTCCTGGAGCAGGTAAAGCTGAGCGAGGGTCATCGCGATGGCCACCAGCTTCTGCTGACCCCGCGACAGCACTTCGCGGGCCGGCCGGCCGTTGAGCCGGATGAGGGCATCGCCCCGATGAGGGCCCGGATGCGTCAACCCCTTCGCCTGATCGCGAGCCGCCGAGTCCTTGAGTGCCTGCACAAGAGGCACGTCCTGCGCCCAGCCTCTCGAATAGTGCAGCTCCACGTCCAGTCCCGCGAGGGAGCTCACGGATGAGCGCCAATAAGGATCGAGGCGCTCCAGTAGACGATGCCGCGATTGGGCGATGAGCTCGCCGAGCCTAGCCAGCTCGACGTCCCATACGCTGGCCTGGGCCGGCTGCGTCTTGAGGGCCGCGTTGCGTTGCTTGAGTGCGCGGGTGTAGCGAACCCAGTGATCGGCGAAAGAAGGTTCCACGTGGAACACCGCCCAGTCGAGCCAGCGGCGACGGCGGTGCCCTCCTTCCTCTACCAGCTTGTGAATACCGGGATCGATGATCTGCACGGGAAAGGCCTGAGATAACTCCGTCAGAGACCCCGCCGACTGCCCCGAAATGCGCGCGCGTGTCCCCTCCGTACGCGAAACCTGGATTCCGAGGTTCTGGGACGGGATCTCTCCCGTGCGGCCGAACACGACGAGTTGCGACTGGCCGTGACGAATGAGACGTTCGGAGTTGCGGGTGCGGAAGGAGCGGCCGCGGCCCAGCAGGAAAAGCGCTTCGAGCAGGGAGGTTTTCCCCGATCCGTTTCCACCCCAGACCAGATTGTGGTGCGGGTGGAGGGAGAGCTCGACGTGCTCCAGGCAGCGGACGTTGTCGACGGTGAGCTCGGAGAGACTCAAGTAACCGCACCTCGCCGGCGTTGTGCCGCGCACCGACGGCCGCGGACCTCCCGCTCGGTCCGCCCCAGAGCCTCAACCGCGGAAGGTCAGACTCTTGTTCGCCATCAGAGCCTCATCGGCATCACGACGTATCGGGTCTGCACGGCGCCGGGGGCATGAATCAGGCAGCTGCTGTTGGAGTCGGTGAGGCCGATCTCGACCCGGTCTCCGTCGATGGCGGCCAAGGCGTCCAGTAAGTAATTGACGTTGAAGCCAATTTCGACCTCGTCGCCCTTGTATCCGACTTCCACCTGATCCTCGGCCTCTTCCTGCTCGGGATTATGGGCCTGCAAGGTCAGCAGATCGGGCTTTACCGTGAGTCGGATGCCGCGGTACTTCTCGTTCGAGAGGATCGCGGTACGCTGCAGCGATTGGCGCAGGGCTTCCCGGTCCGCCTCGACCTTCTTGGTGGGATTGGCGGGAATGACCCGCCCATACTCCGGGAAACGACCGTCGATCAGCTTTGAAGTGAAGCGAATATCGCCGATCTGGGCGCGAACGTGATTTGTTCCGATACCCAGCTCGATGCTGCCCTCCGTGCCAAGGATCCGCTGCAGCTCGAGCACGCCCTTGCGGGGGACGATGACCTGCTGATTGGTCTTCGCCTTGCTCTCGATCTCCATCTCGCACAGCGCCAGACGATGACCGTCGGTGGCGACAGCGCGCAGCGATTTGCCTTCGGTCTCCAGGAGCAGGCCGTTCAGGTAGTAGCGCACATCCTGCTGGGCCATCGAGAAGTGCGTCTTGTCGATCAGCCGCCGGAACTCGCCCTGCGGCAGGATCAGCGTCTGCTGCGCATTGATTTCCTCGACAACCGGAAATTCCGCTGCCGGCAAAGTCGACAGCGTGAAGCGACTGCGTCCCGCGCGGATCGAAACACGCTCGCCGTCGGTGCTCAGCGTGACGCTCACCGCTTCAGGGAGCGAGCGGAAAATGTCCAGCAGCTTGCGGCCAGGGACGGTGACGTCGCCCGCCTGCTGCACGCTCACTCCGCTGTTGGCGGCGCTCGCGGCCACGAGCTCGACTTCGAGATCCGTGCCCGTGATGCTCAGCCGATTCTCGCGTGCGGACAACAACACATTCGCCAGCACCGGCATCGTCTGCCGGCGCTCGACCACACCGATGACACTTTGCAACGGGGCAAGCAGCTCTTCGCGTGTTCCGGTCAGCTTCATAATCTTCTTTCTTAAGATTTAAAGATTGTAGTAGTAGCTATAGAGGCTGTGAGTCATGGGGACAAGAATAGTTATCGCGTCCGATCAGTGCATTGCGACTCATTGTGCGACTTACAAACCGATGAACGAATTGCCGGGTGCCTGTGGACCGCCTGTGCATAAGGTTATCCCCACACTTACGCACAGCTCTTCCACCGTCCTGCACACAACATTATCCCATGAGTTGCGGCCGCTGCCGAACAACCCGTTTGCGAACTCATCCGGCCAGCGTGCGCAGCAGATTCGAGTAGTCCTCGCTGATGCGCTGCTCCGAATCGCGTAGCTCCTTGATGCGCTTGCAGGCGTGCAGTACGGTCGTGTGATCGCGGCCGCCGAACGCATCCCCGATCTCGGGCAGGCTGTGGCTCGTGAGCTCCTTCGCGAGCGCCATGGCGACCTGGCGCGGACGCGCGACCGAGCGGCTGCGGCGCTTAGAGAGCAGGTCCGCCATGCGCACCTTGTAGTAGTCCGCGACGGTCTTCTGAATGTTCTCGATGGTGACCAGCTTCGCCTGCAGTGACAGCAGGTCCTTGAGCGCTTCCTTCGTGAATTCCAGCGTGATCGGATGACCAGTGAAGCGCGAGTTGGCGATCACCCGGCGCAGCGCTCCCTCCAGCTCGCGGACATTCGAGCGGATGCGCTTGCCGATGAAGAACGCGACTTCCTCAGGCAATGCCACGCCCACCTGCTGCGCCTTCGTCATGAGGATGGCGACGCAGGTCTCGAGCTCCGGGGGCTCGATCGCCACCGTGAGTCCCCAGCCGAAGCGCGATTTGAGGCGCTCCTCGAGTCCATCCACTTCTTTCGGATAGCGGTCGCAGGTGAGGATCACCTGGTGCTGGCCCTCGAGCAGCTCGTTGAACGTGTGGAAGAACTCCTCCTGCGAGCGGTCCTTGCCGGCGAAGAACTGAATGTCGTCGATCAGCAGCGCATCCAGCGAGCGGTACGCCGTCTTGAACTCGTTCATCTTGTTGTGCTGCAGGGCGCGCACCATGTCGCCGACGAATCGCTCCGAGTGCACGTACGCGATGCGTGCCTCCTCATCGCGATGCTTGATCAAGTGCGCGATCGCGTGCATCAGATGCGTCTTGCCGAGGCCGACACCGCCATACAGGAACAGCGGGTTGTAGGCACGGCCCGGGTTCTCCGCCACCTGCGCAGCGGCGGCCTTGGCGAGCTGGTTGCTCTTGCCCTCGACGAAGGTGTCGAAAGTAAAATCGTGATTCAGCCGCGCGCCAACGACCAGTCCCTCGGCTCTGCGGGCGCGGGCCGGGGCGGGGAGAATCGGCGGTACGGACGGCGCACGCGCCCCGTTTCCGGCTCGCGAGCCGACCTCGACCGTGACGATCGGCGCGTCTCCGGCGCTTTCGTGCCGCAACAGCTCCCCGATCCGCGGCAGAAGATTGGCGTTGATCCAATCCACGGCGAACCGATTGGGCGCGAGCAGCTTGAGCGCACCCGCGCCCTCGAGGGCCTGCAGCGGGCGCACCCACGTATTGAATTGCTGCTGGGGAAGCTCGCCCTCCAACGCGCACATGCACCGAGTCCAAAGCGACGCTTCCACTCGCGTGGCCTCCGAGACCGTTCCGACGGGATTCGACAGGAGAAAGGGCTGCGAAGTCTATACCGATCGCCGCGCGTGCTGAAGATTTTAAAGCGCCGAATGTATTGACACCTTGGCGCTCAACGGCTTAGCCTTGCCGCCCTTTTTGGTTTGGCAAGAAGTCGCCCCTGTGGCGCACCTTGCGGATCGACTCGCGAGATAGAGGCGTGGCTTTTTCTCGCTCGAGGAACCCCCCACGAGCTTGTTACGGAGCCTTAAGCGATGAAGCGCACCTACCAACCGAGCAAGGTACGCCGCAAGCGCACGCACGGGTTCCGCGCACGGATGGCCACGAAGAATGGCCGCAAGGTCCTGGCCCGTCGCCGGGCGAAAGGCCGCAGGAAGCTCATTCCCTGACGATTGCGCGCAGCGACGGCACTGGCGGGGGCCCCGGAAGGCTGACGCTCCCGGCGGAACGACGCGTGCGCCGCAAATCGGATTTCGATGCCGCCTACGCACGCGGACAGCGCCTCGGCAATGGATTCTTCGCTGTGACTGTGTACAGTCGCGACCAGGACGGCCCGCGCATCGGGCTGGCTGTGGCCTCCCGGACCGCCGGCGGCTCGGTGCAGCGCAATCGAATTCGCCGGGTCATCCGGGAGTCCTTTCGCCTGCACCAGCACGAGCTCCCCGCAGCGGATCTCGTCGTCAGCGCCAGGGCGCGCGCGCGCGGCGCTACCGGAGCAGAGATGCACGCCGCACTGGCCGCACTGTGGAAAAAAGTAGCTCAACAATGCGCCACGCCGCCGCTCTCCTGATCAGGCTGTACCAGCTCGCCGTGAGCCCGCTCCTGGGCCCCCGCTGCCGCTTCTATCCTTCGTGCTCGAATTACGCGCTCGAGGCGATCCGGCGTTTCGGCGTCGCAAGGGGAAGCTGGCTGGCCGCCAAGCGCATCGCCCGCTGCCACCCGTGGCATCCGGGGGGCATCGATCCTGTGCCGGGGGGCCACGAGCCCAAGTGCCTGCACCCAACACGCCCATGACCAACAACCTGCGCCTCTACCTTTGGGTCGCGCTGGCCGCAGCGCTTTTCTTCAATTACCAGGCGTGGATGGCCGACTACGGTCCCCGCCCGGGCGATTCAGCGACCGCGCCCGGGACCGGCGCCCAGGTCATCAAGCCCGCCAACGATCTGGCCGATCAGGTTCCCCAGGCTGTGGCCACGCCGTCGCCCGGCTCTTCGGCCTCCCCTGCCGCGGGGAGCCGTGTGGCCACCGGTGCAGGGACTGGTGTGGGCACGAGCGCGGCGCCCGCAGGCGAGCTTGCTCAGTCGGCTGGCGTCGATGCCAGTGCGAACGTTGTCCACGTTCGCACGGACGTTCTGGATCTCGACATCAGTACTCGCGGCGGCACGATCCAACGCGTCGATCTGCCCAAATATCAGAAGGTCAAGGGCGAAGAGACGCCTGTCCGGCTCGAGAACGTGGACGACCCGCTGACGCAGTACGTGCTGCAGTCAGGCCTGACCGGATCGGGGAGCACGCCCAATCATCTGGCTACTTTTGCCGCCGCACAGGCGAGCTACGACCTCGACGGTCGTGACGAGTTGCGCGTTCCACTGACGTGGATGAGCGAGGGCATCGCGGTCACGAAGACTTACGTGTTCCGCCGTGGCGAATATCGAGTCGACGTCGAGTACGCAATCCAGAATCACTCCGACTCCGCGTGGCAGGTGGCGCAGTACGCGCAGATCCTGCGCAACGATCCGCGCACCAAAAGCTCGATCTTCCACTACAGCTCGGAGAAGTCGCAGTTCCACGGCCCCGCGATCTGGGACGGCACGAAGTACCGCAAGCTCGACTTCGCGGCCGGCACCGACGACAGCCGTCTGTCGATCCCGGTGCAGAACGGCTGGGTCGCCGCCCTGCAGCACCACTTCGTCTCGGCCATCGTGCCCCCGAAGGATCAGTCGTTCCGCTTCACCCTCAGCGGCTCCGGCGACGAGTTCCGGCTCGCCGCCACAGGTCCTACGCAAACGGTGCCCGCGGGAGCCTCCGGGACGATCGCCGCGACGCTCTACGTCGGTCCGAAGCTGCAGAAGGAGCTGGCCGCGACCGGCCCCGAGCTGGCCCGTGTGGCCGACTACGGGCGGCTGTACTTTCTCGCCAAGCCGTTGTTCTGGCTGCTCGACAAGGCGCACGGCGTCACCGGCAACTGGGGCATCGCGATCATCCTCGTCACCCTCATGCTGAAGGTGCTGTTCTATCCGCTGTCCGAGGCCAGCGGGCGCTCGATGGCGAAAATGAAGCTGCTGGCCCCGCGCATCAAGAACCTGCAGGAGACCTACAAGGACGACCGCGAGAAGCTGGGCAAGGCGACGATGGAGCTGTACCAGCGCGAGAAGGTCAACCCCGTCGCCGGCTGCCTGCCCATGATCGTGCAGATGCCGGTGTTCCTGGCGTTCTACTGGGTGCTGCTCGAGGCCGTCGAGATGCGCCAGGCGCCCTTCGCCGGCTGGATCCACGACCTGTCTTCGCAGGATCCGTATTACATCCTTCCGGCCATCATGGCAGCGGCCATGTTCGCGCAGTTCAAGCTGAACCCCGCGCCGCCGGACCCGACACAGGCGAAAGTGATGATGATCATGCCGCTGGTGATGTCGGTGACGTTCGCGTTCTTCCCCTCGGGCCTCGTGCTCTACTGGGTGACGAACACGCTCGCGACGATGCTCCAGCAGTGGAACATCAACCGCCGCATCGCGGCAGCCCCAGCCGCGAAGCGAAACTAGCAAGCTCCTGCGCGCCCCGCGAAGCGGCAAGCTCCCTGGCCCCAACACGAAGCTGGCTAGTTCCCCGCGCCCCGCTGTAGCCTTCATCGCCAGTCCGCCTGCGACAGGCGCGGCTGTCCCAGGAATCGCGTGCACCGTGTTCGAGGAGCGTTCGCATGAGTCATCCCGACACCATCGTGGCTGCGGCCACTGCGCCCGGCAGGGGCGGAATCGGGATCGTGCGCATCTCCGGCGCCCGGACTCCAGAGATCGCCGCCGTCATCCTCGGCGAGCTGCCGCCGGCGCGCCGGGCCACGTTCAGCCGCTTCATCGACGCGCAGCGCGAGCCGATCGATGCCGGCCTCGCGCTTTTCTTTCCGTCACCGCATTCCTACACGGGTGAGCATGTGCTGGAGTTGCACGGCCACGGCGGACCGCTCGTGGTCGAGGCGCTCATCAGGCGCGTCCTCGAGCTCGGCGCCCGGCGCGCGCAAGCTGGGGAGTTCACGCAGCGCGCCTTTCTCAACAACAAGCTGGATCTGGCGCAAGCCGAGGCGATCGCCGACCTGATCGACGCCGGGTCCCGGGAGGCTGCCCGGGCCGCGATGCGCTCGCTTCAGGGAGAGTTCTCGACGATGGTGCGCGGCCTGACCGACGCCATCATCGAGTTGCGCAGCCACGTCGAGGCGGCCATCGACTTCCCTGAGGAAGAGGTCGACTTCCTCGCCGACCGACAACTCGCCGCGCGCTTTCAAAACGTGACAGAGCATTTCGACGGCGTCGAGCAGAGCGCCCGCCAAGGAAGACTGCTGCGCGAGGGCATGACGGTGGTGATCGCCGGCCGGCCGAATGCAGGCAAGTCCAGCCTGCTCAACCGCCTTGCAGGCTACGCCGCCGCGATCGTCACGCCGCTCCCGGGCACTACCCGCGACATCGTGCGCGAGAGAATCGATATCGATGGGATGCCGCTGCATGTGCTCGACACTGCGGGGCTGCGGCAGGCCGGCGATGTCGTCGAGGAAGAGGGAATTCGCCGAGCGCACGCAGAGATGATCCGCGCGGACCGCGTGCTCTTCGTCATCGATGCCGTCGAGGATCCGGGCGCGCGCGCCTACGCTGAGGAGCGACCGCGCCTGCCTGCAGATGTTGCCGTCACGCTCGTCTTCAACAAGTGCGACCTCACTTCCGGCATCCCGGTCGCGGACACGTATTCCGGCCCGCACCGGATTGCCGTATCAGCGCTGAACGGAACGGGTATCGCAAACCTGCGGGCGCATTTGAAGTCATCGATGGGCTATCAGACCGTGGACACGGGTACGGTGTCTGCTCGCCAGCGGCATCTGGATTCCCTCGCGAGCGCCAGGCGCCGGGTGGATGACGCTGCGCGGCTCCTCTCGGAGCGCCGTGCGGGCGAGCTGGTCGCCGAGGAGCTGCGACTGGCTCAGCAGTCGCTCAACGAAATCACCGGTGAGTTCACGAGCGAGGACCTGCTGGGGCGGATCTTCTCGAGCTTCTGTATCGGCAAGTAGC
>FTDY01001776.1_pt1 | contig 13139 bp, 5 predicted proteins | sample 1640031 | NCBI WGS metagenome assembly FTDY01 (sample SAMEA3914816, study PRJEB12502) | metagenome | biome: forest; material: soil | place: USA | collected 2011-09-16 | depth 0.3 m
AGTTGCTTCGCGAGCGTGGCACGCTGCGCCTGCACCGCCTGAACCAGCGCCAGTATCTCCTCGAAAGTCGGAATCTGAAACTGCCCGTCGAAGCGGGTGTTGGCAGGCCGGATGTCGGGAATCCGCTCGCGGGCGCGCAGCGTCTTGAGCTCCGCGAGCGTGAAATCTTCAGTGAACCAACCGGTGACCGCAGCTCCGTCGATGACCTTCGTGGCACGCCTGCCGGCAAACTCGGAGTGCGCGGCAACGTTGGTCGTCGTGCCGATCTCGTTCTCGTGCCGCGCGACCAGCACCGCATCCTTGGTCATCACGAGATCCGGCTCGACGTAGTCCACGCCCGCCTGCATCGCGATGAAATAGCTGGTGAGCGTGTGCTCCGGAACGTAGCCGCACGCGCCTCTGTGGCCGATGACGATGGGCACTGACATGACCTGGCGTCCGCTTGAGTGATGGAATCGTGCGTCTGCTGCCGCTGGAGCGCACTGCAGCGCGCCACGACGCGCTTCGCAGCATACGGCAGACTTAATCGCAGCGGCTAGGCATGACTCTTGCTAGACTCCGATGGTGTTAACGGACCATGATATTTATCTCTTTCGCGAAGGCACGCACGTGCGGGCCTACGAGAAGCTCGGCGCACACGCCATCAGCGCCGCGGAGGGGATCCCCGGGACTCACTTCGCCGTCTGGGCGCCCAACGCCGCCTCCGTCTCGGTCGTCGGCGACTTCAACGGCTGGAATCCCGGCACCCACAAGCTCGACGTCCGTCTCGACTCGTCCGGCATCTGGTCTGGATTCGTCGCGGGAGTGCGGCCAGGCGCGCTCTACAAGTATCACATCGTCTCCCGCAACGCGGGCTACACGGTCGACAAGGCCGACCCGTTCGCCTTCTTCGCCGAGAAGCCGCCCCGCACCGCTTCAGTCGTGTGGGACCTGTCGTACGAGTGGGGCGACGACCAGTGGATGTTGGGGCGCCAGCGCGCGAATGCGATCGACGCTCCGTGGTCCGTGTACGAGCTGCACCTGGGCTCGTGGCGCCGCGTCCCGGAGGAGCACAATCGCTCCTTGACGTACCGCGAGCTGGCGCATGCCGTCGGCGACTACGTGACCGAAATGGGCTTCACGCACGTGGAGCTCATGCCCGTGATGGAGCACCCCTTCTACGGCTCATGGGGCTATCAGGTCACCGGCTACTTCGCGCCCTCCTCGCGCTACGGCACGCCGCAGGACTTCATGTATTTCGTCGACTACCTGCACCGGCGCGGCATCGGCGTGATTCTCGATTGGGTGCCCTCGCACTTCCCGTCCGATGAGCACGGGCTCGGATACTTCGACGGCACGCATCTATACGAGCACGCGGATCCCCGCCAGGGCTTTCATCCCGAATGGAACAGCTCGATCTTCAACTACGGCCGCGCGGAAGTGCGCAACTTCCTCGCGAGCAATGCGCTGTTCTGGCTGGACACGTACCACATCGATGCGCTGCGGGTGGACGCGGTCGCCTCGATGCTCTACCTGGACTACGGGCGCAAGGCCGGCGAATGGATTCCCAACCGCTTCGGCGGGCATGAGAACCTCGATGCGGTGGAGTTCGTCAAGCAGCTGAATCTTGCCGTCTACCGCGACCATCCCGAGGTGCAGACGATCGCGGAGGAGTCCACCGCGTGGCCGATGGTCTCGCGCCCGACATACCTGGGCGGGCTGGGCTTCGGCTTCAAGTGGAACATGGGCTGGATGCACGACACGCTGGACTACATGCAGCTGGACCCGATCCACCGCAAGTACCACCAGCACCAGCTCACGTTCAGCCTCTGGTACGCGTTCACCGAGAATTTCATGTTGCCGCTCTCGCATGACGAGGTGGTGCACGGCAAGGGCTCGCTCATCGGCAAGATGTCGGGCGACGAGTGGCAGCAGTTCGCCGGCCTGCGGCTGCTGTTCGGGTACATGTGGACGCACCCGGGCAAGAAGCTGCTGTTCATGGGCTGCGAGTTCGGGCAGAAGCGTGAGTGGGCGCACGACGAGAGCCTCGAGTGGCACGTGCTGCAGTACCCGCTGCACGCGGGCGCCAAGCAGTGGGTCCGCGACCTCAACCGCGTGTACCGCGCGACGCCCGCTCTTTATCAACTGGATTTCTCTCAGGACGGCTTCGAGTGGATCGACTGCAACGACGCCCAGGCGAGCACGATCGCCTACCTTCGCAAGGACCGTGAGGGCGGGATCGTCATGGTGGTCTGCAATTTCACGCCCATCCCGCGCGACAACTACCAGTTGGGCGTGCCCCGGGGCGGCCGCTGGCGCGAGCGCCTGAACAGCGACGCGCAGGAGTATGGCGGCAGTGGAATCGGCAATTTCGGCGTCATCGAGTCCTCCCCGCTGCCCGCCCACGGCAAATTCCACTCCCTGAGCCTGCGCCTGCCGCCGCTCGGCGTGCTGATCCTGAGCCCGGAGGGGTAGTTCGATTGCAGAAAGTCGCCTGCGGCGCTTTCTGCCCGCGGCCTAGCCCATCGGCGCGTAAGTTGCTGCTCCGCCCCCGTCAGCCGGGCTAAAAGGAGGTCGGAGCGGTGAGCCAGGTTCGAGTCGTCATCGAAAATATCGCTCCGCAGATCGATTGCGGCCGATTTCCGGCCAAGCGGGTGCTCGGAGAGAGCGTGGACGTCGAAGCGGACGTCTTTGCGGACGGCCACGATGCAGTCGCCGCCACCCTCCTCTACCGGCACCAAAGCTCGTCCGAATGGCACAGCACACCGATGTCCCTCGTGGGCAACGACAGGTGGCGGGGCCGGTTCACCGTAAAGCTTCTTGGACGCTACCTCTACACGGTGACTGCCTCGGTCGATCACCTCGAGACCTGGCGCCGAGGGCTGACGAAGAAGGCCGAAGCCGGCCAGGAGACCGAGCTCGATCTGCAGCAGGGAGCGGTGCTGGCCCGCGCAATCGCCGAGCGGGTGCCCGATGTCGATGCACGCCGACTCAAGGAGTGGGCACAGGCAATTGCCGACTCCAGCCGCGACCGCGAAGCCCGCGTCGCGCTCGGGCAGAGCGAAGGACTGCGGGAACTGGCCCTGCGGCATCCCGACCCCGACATCGTGCTACGCCACGAGCCACCCCTGTCCGTCCACGTCGATCGTGAGCGCGCGCGATACTCAACCTGGTACGAGATGTTCCCGCGGTCGGCATCCGGTGACGCTGCACGGCACGGGACGTTCGCCGATGTCGAGAAGCTGCTGACGTACGTCGCGTCAATGGGATTCGACGTGTTGTATCTCCCGCCGATTCACCCGATCGGCATGACGGAGCGCAAGGGCCCCAACAACCGCACCGCCGCGGAGGAAGGCGATCCGGGCAGTCCCTGGGCCATCGGCAACCGCGACGGCGGCCACAAGGCCATTCATTCCGAGCTGGGTACGGCGGAGGACTTCCGTCACCTGCTTGCGGCAGCCGGCTCGCTGGGCATCGAGGTCGCGCTCGACATCGCCTTTCAGTGCACCCCCGACCACCCCTACGTACGGGAGCACCCGGAGTGGTTCCTGAAGCGTCCCGATGGCTCCATCCAATACGCCGAGAACCCGCCGAAGCAGTACCAGGACATTTATCCGTTCCACTTCGAGACGGAAGGGTGGAAGCCGCTGTGGATCGAGCTGAAGAGCGTCGTGGATCACTGGATCGGGGAGGGTGTGCGGATATTCCGCATCGACAATCCACACACCAAGCCATTCGCATTCTGGGAGTGGTTGATCACGGAGGTGCAGCGCGACCACCCGGACGTGATCTTTCTCGCTGAGGCGTTTACACGGCCCAAGGTGATGTACCGGCTCGCAAAGCTGGGGTTCACCCAGTCCTATAACTACTTTCCATGGCGCAATGCGAAACGCGAGCTGGTGAAGTACTTCACGGAGCTCAGCGAACCGCCGGTCAGCGAGTTCTTCCGCCCGAACCTGTGGCCCAACACGCCGGACATCCTCACGGAATATCTTCAGTTCGGCGGCCGAGCCGCCTTCATGGTACGGCTCGTGCTGGCTGCGACACTGGGGGCGAGCTATGGGATCTACGGGCCACCGTTCGAGCTGATGGAAAGCCGGCCCCGGGAGCCGGGGAGCGAGGAATACCTGGACTCGGAGAAGTACCAGGTTCGGACCTGGGACCGCGACCGCCCGGACAGCCTGCAGGAGTTCATTGCACGAGTGAATCGCATCCGGCGGGAGAACGCACCGTTACAGAGCGACCGGGGGCTCAGATTTCATGACGTGGACAACGAGAGTCTCATTGCGTACAGCAAATCGGGCGGCGGCGCGGCCACCGGGCTCAGCAGCGCCCCCGGGCTCGGCAGCGCCACCGGGCTCATCAGCGCCACCGGCTCCCGAAACGATGCGATCAGCGGCGGAGCGCTCGACCGCACGGGCGACTCCGTGCTCGTCGTCGCCAATCTCGACCCCCACCACACCCAATCGGGGTGGCTGCAGCTCGATCTGGCATCCCTGGGCCTGCCCGCCGAGGGCAGCTTCCAGGTACACGACTTGCTATCAGGAGCGAGATTCCTCTGGCGGGGTCCGCGCAACTACGTCGCGCTCGATCCTGGCCACTCACCCGCACATGTGTTTCGCATCCGGCGCAGGGTGCGCACGGAACGGGACTTTGACTATTTCCTTTAAAGAAGCGCTGCGGCGGGGTGGCATGGGATGAACGCACGGGTCGATGAGCCGCCTGCGAGCGACCCGCTCTGGTACAAAGACGCGGTCATCTACGAGGTGCATGTCCGCGCCTTCTTCGACGCCAACAACGATGGCATCGGGGACTTCGCCGGCCTGACGCGCAAGCTCGAATTCATCCAGTCGCTGGGCGTGAACACGATCTGGCTGCTGCCGTTCTATCCCTCCCCGGGCAAGGACGACGGCTACGACATCGCCGATTACCACAACATCCATCCCCAGTACGGCACACGCGAGGACTTCAAGGGCTTCGTACGCGAGGCGCACCGGCTCGGACTGCGCGTGATCACCGAGCTGGTCATCAATCACACCTCCGACGCCCACCCGTGGTTTCAGGCCGCGCGGCGCGCGCCTCCCGGCTCCGCAAAACGGGACTACTACGTCTGGAGCGACACGCCGGACCGCTACCAGGGCACGCGCATCATTTTCCGGGACACCGAAGCGTCCAACTGGACCTGGGACCCGGTGGCCAAGGCGTACTACTGGCACCGCTTCTTCAGCCACCAGCCCGACCTGAACTTCGACAACCCGCACGTGCTCCGGGCGGTCATCCACATCATGGAGTTCTGGCTGGACCAGGGCGTGGACGGCCTCAGGCTCGATGCGATCCCTTACCTCGTGGAGCGGGACGGAACCAGCAGCGAGAATCTGCGCGAGACCCACGAAGTCATCAAGCGCATCCGCAAGGTGATCGACGAGCACTACGCGGACCGCATGCTGCTGGCCGAGGCAAACCAGTGGCCCGAGGACGTGCGCGACTACTACGGCAGCGGCGACGAATGCCACATGGCATACCACTTTCCGCTGATGCCGCGCATGTACATGGCCATCGCGCAGGAGGACCGCCACCCCATCGTCGAGATCCTGGAGCAGACGCCCGACATCCCAGAGACCTGCCAGTGGGCGATCTTCCTGCGCAACCACGACGAGCTGACCCTCGAGATGGTGACGAGCAAGGAGCGCGACTACATGTACCAGATGTACGCCGCGGATCCGCGTGCCCGCCTGAACCTGGGGATCCGGCGCCGCCTGGCGCCTCTGCTGGAGAACGACATCGAGCGCATCAAGCTGATGAACAGCCTGCTGCTGACGATGCCCGGGTCGCCGATCATCTACTACGGCGATGAGATCGGGATGGGCGACAACTTCTTCCTCGGCGACCGCAATGGCGTACGCACGCCCATGCAGTGGAGCCCCGACCGCAACGCCGGCTTCTCGCGTGCCGATCCGCAACAGCTCTTTCTGCCGCCGATCATGGATCCGGTCTACGGCTACGAGGCGGTGAATGTGGAGGCGCAGACGCGCGACCGCTCATCGCTGCTGAACTGGATGAAGCGGATGCTGCAGGTCCGCAAGACCTCGCAGGCCTTCGGCCGCGGCACGCTGCGCATCATCCGTCCCGGCAACCGCAAGGTGTTCGTATATCTGCGCAGCCACGCCGAGGACACGATCCTGTGCGTAGTGAACCTCGCTCGCTCCGCCCAGCCCGTCGAGATCGATCTGGGTGAATTCAAGGGCGCCGTGCCGATCGAGCTACTGGGCAGCACTCCGTTCCCGCCCATCGGCGAGCTGCCCTACTTCCTGACGCTGCCCGGTTACGGGTTCTACTGGTTCAGGCTCAGCCGCGAGGCCCGCGCGCCCGCGTGGCACGACGAGCGGCTGGCGCCGGAGGACCTGCCGGTGATGGTGCTGGTGGACGGCTGGAACAGCTTCTTTCCCGAAAGGCTGCCGATCTGGCGCGCGGAGTTCTCATCGAAGCTGCGGGCGCAACTGGAGAACCGCATCCTGCCCTCGTACGTCGCGGCGCAGCGTTGGTACGGGGGCAAGGGGGCCCCGATCCTGCGGACGCATATTTCCGACTACGCCGACTGGCAAACGCGCGACGGACGCTGGTTGTTGTCCGTGTTCGCCGTCGAGAACAGGATCGAGACCGCTTACTACGTCATGCCGCTTGCGATCGCCTTCGAGGACACCGACGAGGCCCGCCTTCACAAACTGCAGCCCGCGGCAATTGCCCGAGTGCGGCAACAGGCGGTCGTGGGCGTCGTGGCGGATGCATGCGCAGACGAGGGATTCTGCCGCTCCGTCGTCGACTCCATCGGCGCCGGGACCGAACTGCGCACGCACATCGGCCACCTCCGGTTCTCGGCAACCGAGGCCTACAGCGAGCTACGCGGCGATCCCGCGACGCCGCTGGCCATAACGCCGACGCCGGCGCAAGGCAGCAGCAACACGACGGTCCGGGTCGGTGAGCGGTTCTTCCTGAAGATCTATCGAAGGATCCAAAGAGGGATCAATCCCGAGCTGGAGATCGGCCGCTACCTCACGGAGGTCGTCCAGTTTCCCAACATCGTGCCGGTGGCCGGTGCGGTCGAGTACCAGGCAGACAATGGCTCCATCGCCTCGCTTGCATTGCTGCAGGCGTTTGTCACGAACCAGGGAGATGGCTGGGACTACACGGTCAACTATCTGGTGCGATTCCTGGAAGACCGGCGCACCGGAACGGCGCTTCCCGCCGACGTACACGGATTGTATCTCGCGCTGGTGCACACGCTCGCACGGCGCACGGCGGAGTTGCACTGCGCGCTTGCTACACCGACGTCCGATGCGGCGTTCGCTCCCGAACCGATCACCGAGAGTGACGTCGCCGGATGGTACACAACGGCTCGTGCCGACGCGCAGACAACCTTCGATCAGCTCGCGGAGCGGATCTCGAGCGGTTCGCAGTCCGGCACTTCAGGACTGCCGCCCGCTGTCATTGCAGACGCGGAAGCACTGCTTCCTCTTCGGCATGCCCTGCTCGATAAGCTTCAGCCCCGACCGGGTCTGCAGCCGGTCGGGATCAAGATCCGATATCACGGCGACTATCACCTCGGGCAGGTTCTGCTGAAACGAAACGATTTCGTCATCGTGGACTTCGAGGGTGAGCCTGCGCGGCCTCTCGAGGAAAGGCGTGCCAAAGGCTCGCCTCTGCGTGACGTCGCGGGAATGCTCCGCTCGTTCCAATACGCGCTGCAGAGCGCACGGCAGCGCTTCGCCGCGCAGTCCGCGGACGATTGGGCCAAGTGGGAACCCCTTCTGAGGACCTGGGAAGCGGAAACGCGCGCCGAGTTTCTTTCCGTGTACGACCAGGTGGCCCGGGCGTGCGGTCTGTACAAGTCTCTGGACGAAGTGCGCCCGCTGCTCGAGCTGTTCGAGATCCAGAAGGCCTTGTACGAGGTCCGCTACGAGATCGGCAACCGCCCCGAATGGGCCTCGATCCCGATCCGCAGCCTCATCGCCGCGGCGGCGGGTTGAACGGGATGGACCAACAGACACACGTGGACAACCGACCGATCACCGCGGTCTGGCCCGGCCAGCCCTACCCCCGAGGCGCGACATGGGATGGCGAAGGCGTCAACTTCGCGCTGTTCGCGGCCAACGCGGGGAAAGTCGAGCTGTGCATCTTCGATGAGTCCGGCAAGCACGAGTTGCAGCGCATCGAGCTGCGCGAGCACACGGACGAGATCTGGCACTGCTACCTGCCGGAGGCGCGTCCGGGGGCCCTGTACGGCTACCGGGTCCACGGACCGTATGAACCGTCCCGCGGACCCCGCTTCAATCCCCACAAGCTGCTGATCGAGCCGTACGCGAAGCACCTGCAGGGCCCGCTGAACTGGAGCGACGCGCACTTCGGCTACCGAGTCGGTAGCCCGAAGGAAGATCTGTCGTTCGACCGGCGCGACAGCGCAGCAGGCACGCCGAAGTGCCGCGTGATTGACCCCGCCTTCACGTGGGGTGACGACCGGCCTCCCCGCGTCCCGTGGCACGACACGGTCATCTACGAGGCGCACGTTCGCGGCTTGACGCTCCTCCACCCCGACATCCCGAAGCATCTTCGCGGCACTTACGCCGGTCTGGCCACCACGCCCGTGATCGAGCACATGGCGCGCCTCGGCGTCACAACGCTCGAGCTGATGCCGGTGCATGCCTTTGTCGACGACCGCTATCTGCTCGACAAGGGGCTGCGCAACTACTGGGGCTACAACAACATCGGCTTCTTCGCGCCGGAGCTGCGCTACTCCTCGACCGGGCGCATCAGCGAATTCAAGACGATGGTGAAGAAGCTGCACTCGGCCGGCATCGAGGTGATCCTCGACGTGGTCTACAACCACACCGCGGAAGGCAACCAGCTCGGCCCCACGCTGAGCTTCCGCGGCATCGACAACGCGGCTTACTACAGGCTGATGCCCGACGACCCGCGCTTCTACATGGACTTCACGGGCACGGGTAATACCCTCAACCTCCAGCACCCCCGCGTCCTGCAGCTGATCATGGACAGCTTGCGGTACTGGGTGTTGGAAATGCACGTCGACGGCTTCCGTTTCGATCTGGCATCCGCCCTGGCGCGCGAGCTGTTCGACGTCGACCGGCTCGGATCGTTCTTCGACACGATCGGCCAGGACCCCGTGCTGTCGCAGGTGAAGCTGATCGCGGAGCCCTGGGACATCGGCAGCGGCGGCTACCAGGTCGGCAACTTCCCGCCCGGGTGGAATGAGTGGAACGACAAGTACCGCGACACGATGCGCGCGTACTGGAAGGGCGACGGCGGCCTGATCGGCGATTTTGCGCAACGCTTCACGGGCTCGGCGGATCTGTATGAGGCGAGCGGGCGCAAGCCGCACGCCAGCGTGAATTTCATCACCGCTCACGACGGGTTCACTTTGCAGGACCTGGTCAGCTACAACGAGAAGCACAACGAGGCCAACGGGGAAGAAAGCCGGGACGGCAGCAACGACAACCGCGCGTGGAACTGCGGCGCCGAAGGGCCCACGGACGACCCCAAGATCCACGAGCTGCGGACACGCCAGAAGAGAAACCTGTTCGCCTCGCTGCTGCTGTCGCAGGGGGTGCCTATGGTTCTGGCCGGGGACGAGCTCAGCCACACGCAGAACGGCAACAACAACGCCTACTGCCAGGACAACGAGATCTCCTGGCTCAACTGGGATCTCAACGAGGAGCAGCAACGCTTTCTCGAGTTCGCCGCGCACATGATCCTGATGCGCCGCCGTCACCCCGTGTTCAGCCGCAGGCGCTTCCTGCAGAGCGACACGACGACGGCAGACGGGCTGAAGGAGATCCTCTGGCTCAACGAGAGCGGCGATGAGATGACCGTCGAGCAGTGGAACCTGCATCACGCACGCTGCCTGGGCGTATATCTCGCCGGTGCCGCGATCGAGCGCAGCGATGGCCGTGGGCGGCCTGTGAAGGACAGCAATTTCCTGCTCCTGTTCAACGCGCATCACGAGACGATCCCGTTCACGATGCCCACGTTCCTGAAAGACAGGTCGTGGTGGACGGAGCTCGACACCTCCATGGAGGAGAATCCGTTCGTGCGGCGACGGCATGCCGCGGACACGCCCTATCCGTTGCAGGGCCGGTCGCTGGTGCTGCTCCGGGAGACGGCCTACCGATGAATGAAGCGAGACGGCGGCACCGCATGCCGTTCGGTGCGGAACTCGAATCCGGGGGCAAAGTGCGGTTCAGCCTGTGGGCTCCCACGGCACGTGCCGTCGATCTGGTTCTGCTCGATGGGGCCATGGCGTCGCGCACGCCGCAGGCGGCGACCGCTGAGGTCGCCTCCAGTGAGCCTGCCGCCGCGCCAAACGCCTCCGTCACGTTGAGCATGCCCTCAGTGGGTGACGGCTGGTTCCAGCTCCTCACGGAGGCCCAAGCCGGAAGCCGCTACCGCTATCGCATCGATGGGGGTACGCAGATTCCCGACCCCGCATCGCGACGCAATGCCGATGACGTACACGGCCCGAGCGTCGTCGTCGATCCGGAGACCTTCGCCTGGCACGACGCGGCATGGAAGGCGCCGCCCTGGCACGAGGCTGTGATTTACGAGCTGCACATCGGCACGTTCAGCGAGGAAGGCACCTTCTCAGGAGCCGAAACGAAGCTCGAGCACCTCGCGGAGCTGGGCGTCACGGTGATCGAGCTCATGCCGATAGCCGATTTCCCGGGATCCCGCGGCTGGGGGTACGACGGCGTGCTCCCGTTCGCGCCTGAGTCGGCGTACGGAACACCTGACGAGCTCAAGTCCTTGATCGATTCCGCGCACCGGCGCGGCATCGCGGTGATGCTCGACGTGGTCTACAACCACTTTGGCCCGGAGGGGAACTATCTCCACGCCTACGCCCGCGAGTTCTTCACCGATCGGCACAAGACGCCGTGGGGCGATGCGATCAACTTCGACAGCGGCGCCAGCCGCACGGTCCGCGACTTCTTCATTCACAACGCCCTGTTCTGGCTCGAGGAATATGGCTTCGACGGCCTGCGGTTCGATGCCGTCCACGCCATCAAGGATGACAGCGCTGTGCATGTTCTCACGGAGCTCGCGCGCGAGGTTCGCAAGAGGGCCGGGGCAGAACGGAACCTCTACCTGGTGCTGGAGAACGGAGCCAACGAAGCGCGCTATCTGGGGCCCGCGGGCGCGCCGGATACGTTTGACGCGCAATGGAACGATGACGTCCATCATTGCCTGCACGTCATCCTCACCGGCGAATCCGACGGATACTACGGCGACTACGCCGAGCGACCCCACGCGATGCTGTGCAACAGTCTGGCCGAGGGCTTCGCGTACCAGGGGCAGATGTCGCAGCACGAGGGCCATGAACGCGGTGAGTCGAGCTCGCATCTGCCACCCACGGCATTCGTGAACTTCCTCCAGAACCACGACCAGATCGGCAACCGTGCCCTCGGGGAACGGCTCAGTCACATCGTGAAGAACGAAGATGCTCTGCGCGCCGCGGCGGCGGTGCTGCTGCTCGCGCCCTCGCCGCCCATGTTGTTCATGGGAGAGGAATGGGCTGCCCCCGAGCCCTTTGCGTATTTCTGCGACTTCGAGCCTGAGCTCGCGACGCAGGTCCGCGAAGGCCGGAAACGCGAATTCGCCAGGTTTTCGAGGTTCAGCAGCCCGCAAGGCGCTGACAGCATTCCAGACCCTACCGATCCGGCAACGTTGCGGGCGGCCCGCCTCGACTGGACGAAACTCGCCGACGGCGATCACGCACGCTGGCTGGATCATTACCGGCGTCTGCTTGCGATCCGCAAGCGCGACATCGTGCCGATCGTTCCGCAGATCCGGCATGGCACGTGTGTGAAGCTCGAAGCCAACGGGGCGTTCGCGGTGGACTGGGCTCTCGACAAGGGTGCGGTACTGCATCTTCTCGCGAATCTGACCGGGCACCCCGTGCCGATCGTCGGGCGCGCCGCGGGACGGATGATCTTCTCGACGCATCCGAACATCCGTAGCGCGATGACACGCAATGAACTTGCGCCCTGGAGCGTCACGTGGTTGCTGGAGCGCGGAAGTGACGCATCCTAAAATTCCGCGTGCCACCTATCGCATTCAGCTCAACGCGGGTTTCACATTCCGGGATGCCACGTCGGTCATCCCCTACCTCGCCGCTCTCGGCATCAGCCACGTCTACTGCTCACCCTACTTCAGGGCGCGCGCCGGCAGCGCGCACGGCTACGACGTAGTCGATCACAACTCTCTGAATCCCGAAATCGGCGACCGGGAGGACTTCGAGAAGTTCGTCTCGACGCTGCGCTCGCATGGCATGGGGCATGTGTTGGATATCGTTCCCAACCATGTGGGCATCATGGGGTCGGACAACGCCTGGTGGATGGATGTGCTGGAGAACGGCGAGGCCTCGGTCTACGCCGAGTACTTCGATATCGACTGGACGCCGGCAAACCCCGCCCTGGCGCACAAGGTCCTGATCCCGGTCCTGGGAGAGCCCTACGGAGTGGTGCTGGAGCGGGGCGAGATCGAGCTGCGCTTCGAGCCGGAGCGCGGCTCGTTTGCCGTGTTCTTTCATGAGCACCGCTTCCCCTTGGATCCGCGTACCTACCCGCGCGTCCTGGACCGCGCGCTGGCGCATATCGGAAACACGAAGATAGAGCATCTAAGACGCGCCTTTGGCGCGCTGCCGGACCGGATCGACCCGACGCGTGAACAGATCGCCGAGCGGCACCGGAATCAGCAGGAGCGCAAGGCCGAGCTGGCTGCGCTTTGCGCCAGCGATGGCGCGGTCGCGCGGGCCATCAACGCCGGGGTACGCAGCCTCGCCGGGGACCCTGCGGAACCGGCAAGCTTCGACGCGCTGCACGAGCTTCTCGAGCAGCAGGCGTACCGGCTCGCGTACTGGAGAGTCGCATCCGATGAGATCAACTACCGCCGATTCTTCGACGTCAACGACCTCGCGGCGCTGCGCGTCGAGAACGAAGCCGTGTTCGACGCGACGCACAAACTCGTCCTGGAGCTGGTGCGGGAAGGAAAGATCGACGGACTGAGGATCGATCATCCGGATGGACTCTTCGATCCGGCGCAATACTTCCGCAGGCTGCAGAGCCGGATCGCCGGCGGCAACGGCGGCAACGGCG
>FTDY01001859.1_pt1 | contig 13097 bp, 16 predicted proteins | sample 1640031 | NCBI WGS metagenome assembly FTDY01 (sample SAMEA3914816, study PRJEB12502) | metagenome | biome: forest; material: soil | place: USA | collected 2011-09-16 | depth 0.3 m
AGACGATCAGCCCACCTGCCGCGATCGCCAACTGCTCGGCCGCGCCACTGTAGGCGCCAAACTCGGCGTAATGGGCGAGCACCACGCGGCCGCCCATCAGGATGACGACAATGAGGGTGTAGTAGGCGGTGAGCGTCGCAGCGCCCCAGGCCGCGGTCCGACGCCACTCGACGGCCGCGCCCGCGACCAGCATCAGCGCGGCGGCGGCATAGGCCAGGGCGGTCCGATCGGGAAAATCCTTGGGCACAGGCTGGCCCGGGTCGAAGTCTCCCCACACCAGGCAGACTCCGCCCAACGCCATCACCCCAAGGCCGTAGACGCGCCAGCCGAGTCCTCTTGTCGTTTCTTCTGCGGTCATGAGCTTCCAGCCTCAATTGCGGGGCCCTCACCCCTCGCCAAACGCCTCCATCCTCGCACGAAGCGCCGCATGCCTGCCGCAAGTGCGGGCCACGGATTCGGCGCGCTCATCCGTCTTAGTCCTTAAGCGTGGTCGCGATATTGCGCCGCACCCGCAAGCTATTGCGCTGCGGCGTTAGAGAGCGCTGTGAGACTTTCGTCGCGCGTACACTGCCCCGCATTGGGTGCTTTGTCCGTGGAGTGAGCCGCTATCATCAGTTAGAAGGGAGCATGGAACAGATCAATTGGCAACGCGGTGAGCGCTGGCTCACGCAGGTATTCGAGTTTGAGCCGCTGCTGCGAGCGGAGCTCGCCCGGGCTTCTGCAGCCGCGGCGGCCCTGGCGAAGACTCCGTATATCGAATCGAAAGCGGCCCCCAGCGAGTCAGCTCTCGATGAGCTGCTGTGCGACACCTACGCCCGCATCCTGACCGCCGCGAGCGAAGCGGACTTCATGCCGCCGTGCCTCAAGAGCTTCGCGCTCAAGGTCGCCCGCGAAGTCGCCGGCGTTCCGGACCCTGACGGTGCCGTGCAGAGCGCGGCCGCGGAGCTCGAGCGCTTGGCGAGCATCGTGAGGGGTCTGCCGGAAGTGACGCGCCGGGTGTTCACTCTTCGCAAGGTCTACGAGTGCCCACAGGAGGAGATCGCAACCCGCCTGAAATTGCCGCTCGTCGAGGTTGAGATGCACTTGATCGCGGGCGCGAAGGCCTGCTCCCGAGCCTTGGGGCTTGCTCCCTCGCCGGCCCCTGCAGCACCCTCTGGAAGGAGCCCGTGGTGGCGGGCTGCCCGACGCCGCTGAACGCGGCACGTCACTTCACCGTCTGCGAGAGGTTTGTGGCGCGATCGACAAATGCACCCTGACCCTAAGCCGCCACCGGCGCCCCGAAATCATTGGCTTCAGCCTGCCCTCTGCCAATGCAGCCCCAGAGGGCGAAGCCGGCAGAGACTGCGAGCGCGGCCACGGGCACGGCGGTGTCGAGCGGGGCTCCAAGGCTGACGATGCCCAGCCAGATGGCGAAGGCCGGGACCGTCAGGACTCCAGGGACGAGCAGCAGCCACGCGGTGTGCCCCATGTCGTGCAGGCGCCGGGCATGCAGGACGATGGCGGGGTACAGAAGCGCCACGAGGATCCACTCGGCGTTGCGGCCCGTCACCAGGAACGCGTAGAACGCCATCACCGCGAGGAGTGTGATCAGGGCGGGCACGAACTGGCCGCGCGAAGTGCGGCCGTCCAGGCTCACGAACAGGGAATCGAAGGACATGCGCCCTGATTCGCCCAGCGCCAGGGCGTGCCGCTGCAGCGCTCCCCTGTAGTATTCGACGTAGGCCAGCATCAAGAGACCGTTGAGGGCGAAGGCGGCGAGCGCCAGGATCGCGCCGAGGGGCTGGTGATCCAGGATCACCGACCAATAAAGCGCACAGGTTGAAATCGGCATCACTACACAGAGCGCCACCGGGACGAAGAGCCCGGTGAGGATCAGCGCCCCCGCGATCAGCTGGATCGTCATCGCGACGTCGAGCAACCGTGAGTCGACCAGCGCGTTCATCAGCTGAATGGCGAGCGACTCGTGCCCTGTTGGCATGGGCCAGAGCGAGAAGAAGAAGTGGCTGGCGCCGTTGGCCAACATCCAGGCACCGAAGACCAGGCGAGCGACCAGGACGAGCTGCTTCATGGCCGGACCCCCGCAGGCTGGGCGGCGCCCGAGGCGTCGGCCGCGCCGAAGAGCCCCGGCTTCGAGCGTAGGACAAACATCGAGCGGTAGCTCCTGAGGTAGGCCAGGCACAGCACCACGTTGCACAGCAATGCCGCCTCGCCGAATATCGAGGCGCGCGAGCCCCACCCCTCGAGCGGTGTATCCCAGTAGAACACGCAGAACGATACGGGCATGCACAGAATGAGCCCGAGCGGGGTGTAAAAGCCTAACAGGACGCAGATCCCGGCGATCAGCTCCACGGCCTTGACGATGTCGAACAGGTGGCTGTCGAGCAGGGCCACGATCAGCTCGTGGCTGCGGGGCTGGGAGCCCATCGGCTGTGGGAACAGGGTAACGAAGTGGTTCAGCCCGGCTGGGATCATCCAGCCTGCAAACACAAGCCGCACAAACCACAAGGCGTACTTCATGGTGTCTCCCCGCCGGAATCGTTGTGGTCGGCCGCTGTCGCCTGACAGCCTTTATGGTGCGAAGCTTAGACCCCGCCGGTGCATTTTGTAAGAGGAGCCGGAAGACGGAGGAGCCCCTGGAGCGTCAGGTCCTGCGAAAGAGCGCAGGGCATGACGCCCCGCCTGAAATTTCCAGAGGGAGAAGAGGAGCGGACGGCTCTCTTGCCGCCGCCGCGGACTTCCTCGTTCCGGCTCCTCGTCAGGTTGCGCCGAGGGGTCCTGGATAAGCTGCAGCCAATGTCTGGAGATCCTGCGGCGTGAGTGCTACTGAAAGCGCCGCAGCGTTTTCCTTTGCATGCGCCGGGGAGCCCGATTCGGGAATTGCGATGACCTTCCCGCTGCGAATGACCCAGGCCAGCGCAACAGCGGCTGCCGTGCACCCATGCGCAGCGCCGATCTGCGCCAGCGTACGATCACCTACCAAGCGGCTGTTGTCGCCGCCGAGCGGAGAATATGCCATCACCGGCATGTTGTGCTGGGCGCACCATGACAGAACATCACGCTCCATGTCGCGGTTGCTGAGACTGTAGTTGACCTGATTGGTTACGCAGCGATGACCGTCTGGAACACGGAACAGATCTTCCATCTGCCCCAGGTTGAAGTTGGATACACCCCAAGCGCGAATCTTTCGCGCCCCGCGCAGCTGTTCGAACGCCGCTACGACGCCCGAGAATTGCGTGCTGGGGACCGGCGAATGCAGCAGATATAGATCGAGATGGTCGGTGCCAAGACGAGCGAGGCTTGCCTCGCACGCGCGGTCGATGCCATCTCCAGACACCTCGTTCGCCTCCACCTTGGAGACCAGGAATATACGGTCGCGCTGACCGGCCATCGCGTGGCCAACGAATTGCTCGGAGCGGCCGTTGCCGTAATTTCCCGACGTATCGATCAACGTCATGCCCAGCGAAATGCCTGTGCGCACCGCCTCTTCTTCAACAGCTGCGGGATGCCTTCCTTGTCCGAGATGCCACGCGCCTTGACCGAGCGCCGGGACGGTGGTGCCGTCTGGAAGCTTTACGGTACGCGCTGCGGTCTGCGATGCCGTGCCTGTGGCGGCAAGAACCCGTGCACTTCGCTGCACCGCGAGCATTGCATTGATGGCGGGCAACGATAGGCCGAACGCCACACACCGTGCACCAAACTGACGTCGGCTGATCCAATGCTTGTTCACAGTCTGTACCTCCTTCTCTTCTTCAGGCCAGCGCATTGTAACGGTCTGAATGCGGCCTGCCGATGACTCTTACCGCTTGAGCGTCAGGGCAACAGGTGCGAGAAGTCACTGAGGCGCGGCCTTAGCCGGATGGTCAGGCTCCCGAATTCGCTCTTGTGCGGCGCGGGCGCCCGCCACCGGACCTGCCTCCACCGCGGGCTCCCTCTTCACACATGAAGCGCCATGCTTTTTGCAGCAGAGACTGCAACGACCCACGATCTATCTTTGACAGCCTCACGAGGATCGATGGATAAGCCCGATAGTGATCTGTCACGTAATAGAAGTCAGGGCTTTCCGAGAGCAATTGCGCGCGCTCGGCGAAACCGATCTTGACCACCAGCGAATCCGGCTCGGCCGAGCGATGAATCGCTGGACAGGCCAACAATTTCCCACGCACCCTCAATGACGGACCGCGCTGGGTGCGGCTCGCTTCAACATCGGGTAACGTCGAGGCCAGCGTGCAGACCCCGTCGAAATCCATCTTTTTCCTTGGCATGACGATCAACTGCCTCTCTCATGCTCTCACCGTCACCGCGGACCGAACTATCGGCTCAGCCGCCGCAGGCCATCCTGCTCGAATCCCAGAAACATCCTGAGGTTCACGAGCCGACCCTGGGCTTCCATGGTCTTGGCGGCGAGCTCATCGAGATCGTGCCCGCCGAGATCTCCCGGCGCGGCGCTTGCGGCGATCGCGCCCCCGATATCCAGCGTCGTCTCCAATGCGTGCATCGACTCCATGACGGACGTCAGGATGCCATGGAACCAGGCATGGCCCTGCAGCTCCTCATGGGGCATCAGCTGCAGTGAGCCACCCTGTCGGATCGCCTGCCAGGGTCCATCCTGGGTGGCATAGAAGCGCACGGAATAATCCAACTTGCCGCCGCCAACGGGCGCATGGGAGCGCAGCGCCTGAATGACCTTCAGATCCGCATCCAGCTCCTGTTGGATTCTGGACGCCTCGGTCGCATTGATCGCCCAGGTGCGCCGGTTCTCCGTATTCTCGCTGACCAGCTCTCGGCGGGCCTCGCTCAGCTGCCGGCGCTCATGGATATATTCGGCGACCTTCTCGAGCGCGAGCGCGAGAAGCAGTCCAATCGCAATGGCTGCGATGTGAACCAGGAAGTCCCGCCAGTTGTGGGTCGGGCCATGTGGGGCATGAACATCCAGCATTCCGATTCATCCTCGCGAGACCTCGAGTCCGGCTCAGCTGCGCTAGTATATGCATCAACGCGGCATCCCGCACGGCTCAACGAACCGGGAGCAGGCAGTCACCGGCACCCATGCGCAAAGCCATTCGCGCCGAACTCACAATGATTGAGCCGCACGATTCGCTCGAGCAAGAGGACCTGGCGGAGGCTCTTGCGTGGGTGGACTCCGGCGCAGAACTGTGTCGCATCTCAAAGCCCGCTACGCCGCCCAGGCACCTGGTCTCCTACTTTGCGGTTGTGGATGGAGACCACATTCTGTTGGTCGATCACCGAAACGCTGGATTGTGGTTGCCAACGGGGGGCCACGTAGAACCCGGCGAGCACCCGCGCGATACCGTCATTCGCGAACTGAAGGAAGAACTGAGTCTCGTTCCAACCGGTCCCATCGGGGCTCCTCTCATGCTCACCTGCACCACTACCGTCGGTCTGACTGCGGGGCATCGGGACGTTTCCCTCTGGTATGTCGTCGAAGCCAGTCGCGAGCAGCCGATAGCCTTTGACGAGCAGGAATTCAATTCCCTGCAATGGTTCCGGTTCGGTGAGGTGCCATTTGAACGCAGTGATCCGCAGATGCGCCGCTTCGTCGAGAAGCTCGGCTCTCTACGAGCATTGGCAGCGTCCCCTCTCCGCTAGGCCGTGCGCCGCTTCGCACTGTCAAAGGAGAACACTCGCCACGGGTGCGGGATGCCGGGAAGCACGGCGTCGCCGAATTCACCGTGCGTGTATTCCGTGATGATGCTCGTCCAGAATTGCCCACCGCCTGTGTTCCCCCCCGAGACGCGCACGATCCATCGCACCGGAAATCGATCGAATAGAAGAAAGGCGGCTCGGCGACCGACGCCGGATCGACGATGGCGACGAACAATGAAGAACTCGGCAACGTCGAAGTCCTCGGGACCGTCTGACGCTGGCGAGCCGCGGGCGACCAGCGCGAAGCCGGCGACCCGAATGCCGCAACGTATGAGAAAGGGGAACCGCCGCTCCGGTTCCGACCAGTAAAGAGGCAGCTTCGGGTATCCGAAACGCCCATCCGCCCCCAACTCCAGATCGAAAGCATGACTCAGATCGTGGGCGTACAGCTCCAGGAGATTCGCGATCAGCGTGGCATCGTGCGGCCTTGCGGCATCAAGCACTATTTCGTGCGAATCCATCACGTCGACGGGTCTCGCTTCCTATGGGACGGATCAGGTCGGTGCGCAGTGTAGCCACTCACTGGCAGCGTTCGCCATCGAGGGTTTCTTTCGTCGAGGACCCCTGGCGGCACTTCGGGGACCCGTCTCAAGGTCGGGAACTCGGCGCCAGGGGGATTCTGATGAGAGCCATACGGTGGCTGACGACGCCGAGCGGTCAGTCCAGTTAGAATCGGACGTACAGGGTCCATGAGTTCGCCATCGACCCTTTAAGGGGGCCACCATGATCTATTTCCTGGCGCTGATTCCCGCGACCGCGCTCACGGTCGCCGGCTACTGTGCGCTCTTTCTGTCCAACCGCTCGGAAGGCGCGTTCCGATCCTTCGGACGATACCTGGGTTTCTGGGCCTTTACGCTGGCTGCCTTGGTGGTCCTGGGCGCGATCTTCGCGGCCGCTCACGGCGGCCATCATCACCGCTGGCGCGGTGCGCATGAGATGCACGAGCGCATGGACTTCCGTGGGCCGATGGGTCCTCGAGCCTGGGGTCCCCGACCCGGGGATCCTCGCCCGGACGATCCGCCTCGCAACGCTGAGCGGCCCGGCGAGCCTGCCGCCGTCGCTCCCAACCCTGCACCACAGGGTGCCGCACCGACTCCGGTGCGCTAGACCTGCGTCTAACGGTTGAGATACCTCTGTTGCGCAGCGAGTCTGGGAATGACGCGGTGAGCATCGTGGAGATCGACGACCTGCACCTCGGAGGCGAGTCCGAGGAAGTGTGGTTACTGGTCCGCCCTGCCTCCGAGTACGCAGAAGGGATTGCTACCCGCCTAGCGCAACCCGTAAACGAGCACACGGCTCTTGTCGGCCGCTCCGGGCCAGGCGAGCGACTTCATGCCGGCGGCGATGCCGAGAAACTCGTGCCCCGCCGCCTTGTACACCACGAGCCCGCCGCCAATCGCCTGCCCAGCGCTCGTCTGCCACAGGACGCGGCCGTCTTTCTGCCCAAACGCAAAGACATCCCCGCCGAGGTCGGCGGCGAATACGAGATCGCCGCCCGTCGGCGTGACGCCTGCGACGATCGGATGAGGCGCCTTGAACTTCCAGCGCACGCGCCCGTTTTCGGCATCGAACGCACTGAGCCAGCCGCGCGCCGTGTCCGGCGGATCGGTCATCTCCGCCATCGAGCCGGAGGTTCCGAACCACACCTCACCGGGAGCAGGTACCGTGAGCTCGCGTACGAGCTGCACGTGGGCGCAGCGATCCACCGCACCGACAAAGAGCGAGTCTGTCCGCGGACTATAGGCGGCGCCGTTCCACTCCGTACCTCCGCCCATGCCCGGACAAAAGTGCGTCGGGTGCTCGCGCGAGAGCGGTACCTCCGCATTCTCGCGCGTCGTCGTCGGGGTTTGTGAGAGGAGCGGGATGATCGGTGCCCGCTCGTCCGATGCGGGTGCCGATCGACCGACTCTCGAGCGATCGAGAATCGACAGGAGACCATCCTTGTTCGCCGAGGCGACGATCCGCCGCCCCGCGCGCGTGGTCGCGAGCGTGGGTGCGCTGTCGACATCCCAGTCGTGGCTGTCGTGTTTGACCAGCTGGTTGTAGCCGAGCAACCGTCCGTTTGTGGCATCGATCGCGATCACCGAGTCCGCATAGAGATCCTCTCCAGCACGATCGAGCGTGTCGAAGTCGGGTGCCGGATTCCCCGCGGGAACGTAGAGGATGTCTTTTGCCTCATCGAGCGTGAAAGAGGTCCAGAACGCACCGCCCGAGACCGGCAGCTGTGGGTTGGTCCACGTCGTGCGCGCATGCCCCTGCTCGGGCACCACGTCGAAGCGCCAGATGAGGTGCCCGTCGCGGGCATCGAGCGCGTAGACGTGCCCAGTGACACCAACCGTATCTCCCCCGGCGTTGCCAACATATACCCGGCCGTTCGCGGCGATCGGCGCCATCGGAACGGAGATGCCTGGCCCCTCGACCGCGAGTGTGCGGTCCCAGAGCACGTGCCCGGTTGCGGCATCGAGGGCGATCACGTGAGCATCGGCGGTGCCCCGGTAGAGCCGCCCGTCGAGATAGGCGAAGCCCCGATTGACCGCCAGGCCAGGCGGACCGGCGCTCTTGTCGTGGCGGCTCCACTTCTCCGTGCAGCTTGATGCATCGATCGCGTAGGACCCCTCGAATGTCGTGAAGTACATGGTCCCGTCGACGACGAGCGGTCCGGTCTGAAAGGCGACTACCTCGGGAAGTGTGTACGCGCAACGCAATGTGAGCTGCCCAACGTTCGCAGCGCTGATTTGTGCGAGCGGCGAGTATCGATCGCCGGCGGGCGTCCGGTTGTAGGCGGGCCAGTCTGCATCCCGCACCGCGGGCGAGGCGGCGGCCGCGCCTTCGACGCAAGGAGCGAGCGCCGCAAGCGCGACGAAAAGCCAAAGGTGCTGCTTATACATGCTCGATCCCCTTGCCCCGGATCCTCGATTTGCGCGGGGGGCATTGCTACGAGCTTAGGGCATCCGGGAGGGCGGCGCTCCTCGAGGTGGTGGCGCATCCGTTTGGTGCTGCAGGGTTGCACAAGACTCTGTTTTCGCAGCGCTTCTAGCCTTGCGGCGGCGTTTACGCCACGCACGGAGTAACCTTGCATCGGGGTGCCTTGCGGATCCGACGGGGGAAATCAGGAAATGCGATCTGCCATCAGAGCGGCGTGTGCAGGCGTTGTGCTCGCGCTATCCGCCTCGGCCTTCGTGGCGTGCGCCTCCTCGCCACATCAATTCGACGCCGGCCAGCAGTGCTACGGCCGCACCGCCGGCTGGCAGCGATTGCCCGACGTGCCTTCAAACAGGGCCGAACTGCTCAACTTGAATTCCGGGGGCACGCCCGTGACCGCGCAACTGAGTGCCGGAATGTCTCTCAGGGAGATGTGGTTCTCAAGAGGGGACAATAGCCTCATGGTCTGCCGGTTTGAGGACGATGCCGATGTGTGCCCTGTCGCCATCACAGTCGAGTTCGCGCGCACATCGAGCGTCTGGTCCGCGGGACCTGTCGAGTCACGGACCTGTTCCGAGTAGAGCCTCCGACCCTTCCTCCGGTCGATGTTGCAAGGGACGCACGAGCGAGGACTTCGAGGACGGCGGCTCCCGGGAGTCGCGTTTCGTCTCGCGCGCTATGCCCCAGAGGGCGCACTGACGGTGACGCAGGCCGCAGGGAGCTGACCTTCTACGCAATCCCGACCAGGCGCTCGCTCACTTGCCAGAGGCGTTCTGCGGCACCGTCATCCTGGGCGGCCGACGAGGGCGCCGTCAGTGTGCAGTCGAAGTAGTAGCCACCGGATGCGCCCTGAACCTGTACGGAGCTTGCGAGATAGACCAGGGTCTGCGCGCCTTTTTCCGGCGAGCGGGCGAAGCGCGAAATCAACCCGAAGAGGCCTTTGAACAAGGGCGAGAAGTCGTTGTTGCGTCCAAAGCTTGTCCGCACAAACCCAGGATGCAGGCACGTAGCGCTCACCGCAGTGTTTTCGAGACGCCTCGCGAGGGCGCGCGTGAAGAGGATGTTCGCGAGCTTTGAGGTGCCGTAGGCGCCCATCGCGGAGTACTTGCGTGTAGCCTGCAAATCATCGAACAGGATCCTGGCTCCCCGATGCGCATTCGAGGCTGTCGTGACGATGCGCGGCTGCCTTCCGCCCTTCAAGGTGTCGATGAGCAGGTGGGTGAGCAGGAAAGGCGCAAGGTGATTGACCGCCAGGGTCATCTCATAGCCGTCTGTCGATAAGGTGCGCTTGCCGAAGATGCCCCCGGCGTTGTTGACGAGCACATCGACACGCGGCGCGTGCTCCATAACCTGCGCAGCGAGCCGCCGGACATCGGCAAGCGAGCTGAAATCCGCTTGCAGGAAATCGATCGCCGGATTTCCGCTACGCGCTTTGAGCTCCGCGACCGCCCGCGCCCCTTTGCCCGGATCGCGCCCGTGAACCAGCAGCTTCGCTCCTTGAAGCGCCAGAGCATACGCGGCCGCCTTGCCGATTCCGTCCGTTCCGCCGGTGATGAGGCACACCTTGTCTTTCAATTTCTTGACCCTGTTTTCGAATCGCGCCATGGCTAGAATAGCCGATCCTTCAGATGAAGACATTCCAAGGGGATTTCAATGTCGAAGCTTCGGGTGCACGCTTTTACCGTGTCAGTGGACGGATACGGCGCAGGTCCGAACCAGAGTCTGGACAACCCCCTGGGCGTTGGCGCGATCGCTTTGCACGAGTGGATGTTTGCGACTCGCACGGCCCAAGCCATGTTCGGCGGGCAAGGCGGAGAAGCGGGCGTCGACGATGAGTTCACCGCCCGCGGGTTCCAGAACATCGGCGCCTGGATCATGGGGAGAAACATGTTTGGCCCCGTTCGGGGTCCATGGCCCGACGAAAGCTGGCGCGGCTGGTGGGGCGATAGCCCGCCCTACCACACCCCGGTATTCGTGCTTACGCACCACCCGCGCGAGCCGCTCACAATGGACGGAAGCACCACATTCCATTTTGTGACCGACGGCATCGAGTCGGCTCTGAGACAGGCGACAGCCGCGGCACAGGGCCGGGACATTCGACTTGGCGGAGGGGTCAGCACGATTCGGCAGTACCTGAGGGCGAGATTGGTAGACGAGCTGCATCTTGCCCTGTCACCGCTCATTCTCGGCTCCGGTGAGGCGCTCTTTGCCGGAATGGATCTGCTCAGTCTCGGTTACCGCTGCACTCAGCACCTGCCCGGCTCGAAGGCTACCCACGTGGTACTGACCAAGCAGTCGTAGCGCCCTCCCCATTGCTCTGCCGGAAGCCTGGAACTACTTGTAGAGGAAGTATTTCAGCCTGCAATCGGTGCGGCGCCCTCTCCTTCAGTCGCCATGACGCCCTGCAATGCAGCGATATCTTCCTGCGCGACACTGAGCGCCGCCATTGCCTTCGGATTCGTGGCCTGTTCGACTCCACTGCGGATCTCTGCGAGCCACAGCAGGCCTTGTGCCGCATCCCTGACGTCGCCTGCGAATAGATTCATCAAGTCATCGACCCGCCGCGCCGCCGGCTCCAGCCGGTCACGATCAAGTCGATCGTCTTTGAAGTGCATGAGCGAATCGCGCGCCTGCGCAAGACTCATGCGGAGCGTTCGCAGGTGTGCCCGGATCAGAGAGTGCTGGGCTCGTGACAGGCTGGGGGCGATTGCCATAGACACCTCACCGGGATCAAAGCGACCATCGCTCTATTGTACGCGCGCCGCCCCGACGTTGCGGCGCTTGAGCGGCGTGAATCTGGCTCACCGGATCCGCAATGAAGCCCGCAACGCCGCATCTGAGCACTACGTCCTTGCATCTCCCGCGCCGTGATCAGGCGGTCCTCCGGCGTGCTCGCCAGGGCCGCAAAAATCGTCAAGCACGCCCGCCCAAGACTGAGCTAAATTCCCTCTCTGCACGGAGGAATCGGCCGCATGATTCGAAGCATCCTCGCAATACTCGCCGGCATCATTGCCTTGACCGCCGTCTCGTTCGGGATCGAAGCAATCGCGGATCCGCTGCTGATGAGGGGCTTCCCCGCTGCCCTACCGAGCCGAGCGGCGATCAGCCACAACCTTTCAGCGAGCCTTTTCACGTTGGCCTACGGAACCCTCTCCGTTGCACTCGGCGGCTACGTCACGGCGTGGATTGCACGCCGTTCTCCGAGCCGTCATGCCCTTATCATGGGCATCCTTCAGGCGGGACTCACCATCCTGGCCATGACATCGATGCGTGACCAAGCGCCAATCTGGATTTGGATGGCCTCGATCGCGATGTCCGCGCCCGCAGCCTGGCTCGGAGGATGGTGGTATGCCAAACGGGCTGAAAAGCACGCATCCCGAGCGATTGCGATTCCCTAGTTCGGCGGGCATCATAGCCCACGGACCCGCCTTCCGGAGGACGTCGGCTTGCGAATGGTCTTTGTGATGGTTGCAGCGGCACTCGCGGGATGCGCCACGCACTCATCTGGAACAGGGACGAGTGCGGACAGACACGCCTAGAACCTCGCGGCAGCAGAAGATGCCGGCTGCGCAACCGGGCTGACGTCGCGCCCAGGTTTTCGGTTCCATCAACAGGCGAATAAATGGAGATAGACGTTGGCCAAGAACGTGATTTGCCTTTGGTATGACGGCGCCGCAGAAGAAGCTGCCCGCTTCTACGCCGAAACGTTTCCGCACAGTAGCGTGACAGCGGTTCACCATGCCCCCGGGGACTATCCAGATGGCAAACAGGGGCAGGTGCTTACGGTCGAGTTTACGGTCGTGGGCGTCGCCTGCCTCGGCCTGAATGGCGGCCCGGCATTCAAGCATAGCGAAGCCTTTTCGTTTCAGATCGTCACCGACGATCAGGCCGAGACCGATCGCTACTGGAATGCGATCGTCGGCCATGGCGGCGCCGAGAGCGCATGCGGATGGTGCAAGGACAAATGGGGCTTGTCCTGGCAGATCACCCCACGGGTACTGCTGGAAGCCACCACCGATTCTGATCGTGCGGCCGCGAAGCGCGCGTTCGAGGCGATGATGAAGATGAAAAAGATCGACATCGCCACGATCGAAGCCGCGCGACGTGGACCGGCTCGCCCCTAGAGCGCACGCAGCTCTGCCGGCCGCAGCGTGACCGGCGGGTTGTGTGCCCGTCGGGCGGGCTGCCGGTCGTGCCTCAGGAACTAGGGCTCATAGCACGATGAGGGCCGCACGGATCGACATCAGCAGCAGAACGAGGGTCGCGATCGTGAAGATCGCAAAGCGGACGACGATCACGTTGACGGTCGCTTGCACCAGACTGTGAATCACTCGCAATCCGACACAGCCCCAAGCGAGGGCGATATTCACAGCGCCATCGGCACCGAGCAACGCGAGGCTTAGCGCCACCGCATAAAAGAGGGTCGGCTGCTCCATCAGGTGGTTGTAGTTGTCGGCCTTCCATCGAACCTGCGGGGGCAGTTGCGAATGAAACTCCTCGACGGGGCGGCG
>FTDY01001329.1_pt1 | contig 12932 bp, 14 predicted proteins | sample 1640031 | NCBI WGS metagenome assembly FTDY01 (sample SAMEA3914816, study PRJEB12502) | metagenome | biome: forest; material: soil | place: USA | collected 2011-09-16 | depth 0.3 m
GGGCCGAGGTGAGGGGGTCCCTTGGCAGATAACTATACGCCGTACAAGTTTATACGCCGTATAGTTATCTCCCAAAGTACCCCACACACCCGCGGACCCCATGGCCTCCACTCGACGTGCCCAAAAACGGGAACAGGCCGCAGCACACCTGACCGCCACCGCCTTCAGACTCTTCGAGACCTACGGGTACGAGGCCGTGACGATGGAGCGGATTGCCGCCGAGGCGGACGTGGCGAAGGCCACTCTGTACAAGTACTTCCCGGTCAAGGAGGCCTTGCTGGGATACCAGTTCGGGGAAGAAATCGGCGCCGGAATGGCAGCCCTCGAGAGCTCGCTCAAGCAACAGAAGACCTTTGCTGCGCGGATGAGAATTCTCCTGGAGCAATCGGCGAAATGGCATTCCTCACGCCGCGACTACCTGGCTCACTATCTGCGCTTCCGGCGCAGCGACGCCGCTCACAGCCCCACGGAAGCCCAGTTCAACATCTACAGCCGCACCACGAAACGCAACCTCGAAGCCCTGTTCCGCGCCGCCCAGCAAACAGGCGAGATCCGCAAGGACTATCCGCCCAATCGACTGGCCTGGATGTTCGAGTACCTGCTGGTGGGCGCGGTGACGGCCTGGTTGAATCAGCCGAGGGGCGACCTGAATCGGGAGTTTCAGTTCGCGCTCGAGCTGCTGCTCGAGGGAATCGCGGCACCCCCGGACTCGACGCGCCCACCATACGGGCGACGCTAGCGGGCGCCAGCGGGCAGCGCTAGCGTGTAGCGCTAACGGGCATCCGCCTGCGCCTCGGGCGCGGCGCTCGCGAAGGCCGGCTGGACCTCCAGGTAGGTCGAGATCGAGCGCAGCGTCGGATAAGGCTCGACATCGCACTTGAAGCGCAGGGCGTTGTACATCTGCGGAACCAGGCACACGTCCGCAAGCGTCACCGACGTGCCGAACATGTGCCGTCCGTCGCCGCTCACTCTGCGCGCCTGCTCTTCAAGGCCGCGGAATCCAGCTGCAATCCAATTTCGATACCAGGCACTGACCTGGTCCTGGCTCAGACCGAGCGGCGAGCGCAGGAAGTTCAGGACGCGCAGGTTGTTCAATGGGTGCATGTCGCACGCCACGCCGAGCGCCATCTCACGCACCCGCGCCCGGTCGAGCGGTGAACGCGGCAGCAGCGGTGGTTCGGGATGCGTCTCCTCCAGGTACTCAATGATGGCGAGCGACTGTGAGATCGTCGTGCCGTCGTCTTCGAGCGCGGGCACCAGACCTTGCGGATTCACGGCAACATAGGCCGGCCTGCTCTGCTGCGTCTCCCCCGCACGCAGGTCCACATGTACCGAATCGTAAGGCAAGCCCTTGAGGTTCAGGGCGATGCGGACTCGAAAGGCCGCGGTACTGCGGAAGTAGGTATAGAGCCTCATGAGCCGGAAATCGTGTTGCGGAGCACCTCGAGTCCCTCTACTCCCCCTTCTATCCGGTCGCCCGGTTGAACAGGACCGACGCCAGCCGGCGTGCCGGTGAAGATGAGATCGCCCGCCTGCAGCTCAAACAGGCTCGACAGCTCCGCCAGGATCTCCGGCACGCTCCAGATCATGTCGACGACATCGGCTTGCTGGCGCATTTGCCCGTTGACTGCGAGCCAGATCCTTCCCCTCGAGATATGACCCTCGGCGGCGGGACGGATGGCAGCGAGCGGAGCCGATTTGTCGAACGCCTTGCCAAGGTCCCACGGCTCACCCTTCTTGCGCGCGGCCTGCTGCAAGTCCCGCCGCGTCAGATCGTTGCCTGCGGCGTAGCCGAAAACATGATCGAGCGCCCGCGCCGCGGGGATGCTGCGCCCGGCTCGGCCGAGGGCCACTACCAGCTCGATTTCGTGATGTAGATTCGAGGTACGTGGAGGAAAGGGCACCGCGGCACCATTCGCCGTAACGGCATCGGCGGGCTTGGTGAAGAAGATCGGCGTCTCGCGTTCCGGATCAGTCCCCATCTCGCGAGCGTGCTCGAGGTAGTTGCGGCCCACGCAATAGATGCGGTGCACCGGGAATCGCTGGCGGCTACCTGCGATTTCGACGCTGGGAACCGTGGCAGGAGCGAAGACAAAGTCGGTCATCGGCTTGGGACTCCATCGACGGGCTGCGGATCCGTGCAGATTGCCACTGCTGAAGCAGCGCAGGAAGCCCGGTAGACTGGCGGCCATGAGCATTTGGCGACTCGAGCCCACTCTCGAGGAAATCCAGGAGAAGGCGCGCAACACGCTTTCTGAGTACATCGGCATCCAATTCACGGAGGTAGGGCCGGACTTCCTGCGCGCCACGATGCCGGTCAACCCGCATACGCATCAGCCCACGGGGGTTCTGCACGGGGGTGCCTCAGTCGCCCTTGCCGAAACCGTCGGCAGCGTTGCGGCGAACTTGTGCGTCGACCAGGCCACGCACCTGTGCATGGGACAGGAAATCAACGCGAACCACCTTCGCCCCGTCGCATCTGGAATCGTCACTGCGACGGCCCGGCCTTACCATATCGGGGGTCGCAGCCACGTCTGGCACATTGAGATCCGGGACGAGGGCGATAAGCTAGTGTGTGTCTCGCGGCTCACCGTGGCGGTGATCACGCGCAAACGGGGGTCGCCGTGATCGACAACGTGAACTCGGCAGATGAATCCCTGATCACCTATACGAACGTGATCTATGCCCTCCACTCGCTGTCGGTGCTCATCGGCGTTGCCGGCGCCGCGACGGTGGTGGGGAGCTTCGTCGGCGGACTGCCGTCGATCGTTGCCGTCATCATGAACTATGCACGGCGCTCCGAGGCGCGGGGCACTTTCCTCGATTCGCACTTCAGCTGGCAGATCCGCACATTCTGGTACGCGTTGCTGTGGTTCCTCGTGGTCTGGGCGGTTTCTTTGACGCTCATGCCCCTGTTCTTTGTCGGAGTGGTGCCCCTGGTCCTGGGAACGCTCGCGCTCGGCATCTGGATCATTTATCGGGTCGTGCGCGGGTGGGTCGCCCTGCGCGATCGCAGGCCGATGTACGCATGAAGCACTCGTACTGGGTCCGGGCTGTCAGTCTGTGCGCCGCCCTCGCGTGGACTGCGGGGTGCGGTCAGAAAGGAGCGCTGTACCTGCCGGATCACAATGGCTCGGTGGTGACGCGGCCGGCGAACAGCGGTCCGGCCAACTCCAGTCCTGCCGGCACCCCACCTGCCCCGAAGAAGAGCACCGACGGCCAGGACGATACGCCTGCACCGAAGTGAGGTCTCAGGTGCGGATCAGGCCGCTGAGTGCTTTCGCGCTGCCGCTGTCGGGAAACACGCTGTCGTCGAGCGCGCGGGCGGGGACCTGCAGATGCTGCTCCAGCACGCCTTTCAGTACCGCGCGCAGATCCATCGTGGGCCGCAGATCGCGGCCCTCATATAGGGATCGCGACGACAGTCCGGGCCAATCGGCCATGACTCGGCCACCGCGGACGGCGCCACCAATCAGGAACGCCGCGGCGCCGGTTCCATGGTCGGTTCCCCGTGTGCCATTCACGGCCGCGGTTCTGCCGAATTCAGTCGCCAGCAGGACCGCCGTGTCGTTCCAGGTTGGGCCGAGCTGTTCCTTCAGCGTTCTTAGTGCGGCATCGAGACCTGCGAGCCGTCCCGCAAGCTGCCCTTCGGAGTTCCCTTCATTGGCGTGAGTGTCCCAGCCCGTCGTATCGAATACGGCGACCTGAGGGCCGTCCTCGCGACGCAGAAAACCGGCGACTGCGTTGACGATCTCGACGTATCTGGCACCACGTCCCTTCGCGGGGGAGTCGTCCGCCATGGCCGGTTCGGAGCCTGCGATCGCGTCCGCCGCCCGGGCATCGGCCAGGCGCCCGGCCAGAAGCGGATCCGATGCATACAGATCCGTGATGCGCTGCAGCGTATCGTCATCGAGTGCCGCCAGCTTGGACGGCGACCACGAGGTCACCGCTGCCGATCCGCGCATGACCAGCGGAATGTTCTGACCGAGTGCAACGCCTCGCTCGGTCTGTGGCCCGCGCCCGGCAGGCATCGAGGCGAGCGCACGATTGAGCCAGCCCGTCTGCACTGCGTGCGGTCGCGCGTTCCCGTTTTCCAGCACATCCTGACCGTCGAAGTGCGAGCGCTCGCGATACGGGCCTGCGATGGCGTGAAATACCACCAGCTCGCGCGCCGTATACGACTCGTGCAGGAAGCCCAGGCTGGGATGCAGGCCGAACAGGTCATTCAGTGGCAGCACCCCACCCGAAGAGCCGGGCGCACCGAGCGCGATATCCCGCCGCAGCGCTGCGTAGTCGCGGTCACCGATCGGAGGAACAGCAGCCAGTCCATCGAGCGCGCCACGCAGGATGACGAACACGAAGCGAGATCCTGTGTCCACGCCCGTCCGCGCAAAGGACACCCCGGAGGTGAGGAGTGTCGCTCCAAGGGCGAGCGTGCCGCCAGTGATGAAATCTCGCCGTCCAACAGAAGTCATGTGCATTCTCCGTGCTGGCCTGTGCGCATCAGCGGCGCATGAATTCAGGGGCTGCCAGCAGCAGCGTCAGCGCCTGTGCGCCGCTCGCCGCGTGCGCGATCGAGGCTTGGGTGTGGCTCGAGAGCGTCTCGCCCAGAAGTTGCGGTGCGAGCTCCACTGCACTGCGCCCATTGCCAACCCGCTGTCCAACCGCGTCCGCCCACTCGATCCGTTTCATGAGCGCCGAGGCTCCGTTCCAATCATCGCCCCGGTCCGGCCACCCGGCCGGCGAGCCCGGGCTGTACGTGCGTTGCCCCATCACCTCGAAGGAACCCAGAGACGTGCGGCCGTTGCCGACCGGCAGCTCGAGCCCGCGGAAGGCGGAGATGATGTAGTCCGAGGGTGTTTTGTACTTCGAGAGTGGCTCGGCCCACGCCTCGGGAGAGGCGATCACAGCCCGATACACCGTCGGCAGGTCGCCGCCGCTTGCGACAAACGCACGCGCAATGCGCTCCACCGCGGCGCGTGGCGGGTCATCGGCAATGAAGTGACGCGCCAGCTTCGTGGAAATGAAGTGCGCGGTCGCATGACTTGCTGCGAGATTTCTGAGGACAGCCTCGCCTTGCTCGACGCCGCCGTCGGCGTAACGCTTGCCGAGCACGACCTTTACGCCGGGCTCGTGCAGCTGAGGGCGAAACATGAATTTTCCGGGCTCGCCGGCCGGCAGACGCCCGGCTTCGCCACCGATCGACCACCCGGTGATGACCTCGGCAAACGTCGTGACGTCGATTTGCGCGTAGCCGCCGCCGACACCGAGCGTGTGCAGCTCCATGATCTCCCGAGCGAGGTTCTCGTTGATGCCGGCGCGCCGCTTGCCGTTGCCTCTTGCGAGAGTGCGGGCCGCAGCTGAGTGGGGTCCCACCGAAATGTGATTGTCCAGATACAGGAGCATTGCCGGATGCTGCTCCACGGCCAGCAGCATGTCGGTGAAGTTGCCCAGTACGCGCGGACGGATGGCCTCCCGCTCGAGCGCCCCTGCCACGCCGAGAACAGCGACCTTGTCGACCGAGACGGCGAAGTGGTTCGTCCAGAATTGCGTCAGGCGCTCGACGAGCGCACGGTCTGTCGTCGCGGAGTGGGCGAACCTCGCGGTCGTTTCCGCCACGTAGATCGGACGCAGGAGTTGCGGAATCTTCAGCAGCGCCTCGGCTGCCGCAGCGTCGCCGGACTTGCGCGCCGCTCGGATCTCGCGCCTGAGATCCAGCGACTGCGCAATGATCTGCTCGGAGGCGCGCAAGCCCTCACCAGCGAGCGCTGGCGGTGGGGCCACGAGCTGGGCGTTCAGCCAGCCGGCAGGGTCGCCCCCGATGCGGCTCAAATCGCCCGGACGGGCTCCGAGTCCGAACCGGTTGGCGGCAATGGCGGGTGTGAGCGCCTGCATAGATAAAGCGAAACGCAGTTCCGAACTTGGGGTTGACCGAGCGGCGCTGTAGGCCGGATGCCGTTCGCTATACTCGTTCCATGATCACTTCTCCCGACCTCGTCCTAGTCGACGGCTCATCTTATGTGTACAGGGCCTTCCACGCCCTGCCGCCGCTCACGAACTCGCGCGGCGAGCCCACCGGGGCGGTCTACGGCGTGCTGAACATGCTGCTGAAGTTCGTGAAGGACTATCAGCCCAAGCGTATTGCGGTGGTGTTCGACGCGCCGGGCAAGACCTTCAGAGACGATCTGTTTGCCGAGTACAAGGCTCACCGCGAGCCCATGCCCAACGATCTGCGATCGCAGATCGAGCCCCTGCTTGCGATCATTCGCGCCCAGGGACTTCCCATCCTGCGCGTGGAAGGCGTGGAAGCCGACGATGTGATCGGCACATTGGCCTGTCGTGCTGCAGGGGCTGGACTGAGCGTGATGATCTCGACCGGCGACAAGGACATGGCCCAGCTCGTCAACGGATCGATCACGTGCATCAACACGATGAGCAATACGCTGCTCGACCGCAACGGAGTCAAGGCGAAGTTCGACGTTCACCCGGAGCAGATCATCGACTACCTGGCGCTCGTCGGGGACAGCTCGGACAACATTCCGGGCGTCGAGAAAGTCGGGCCGAAGACTGCCGCGAAGTGGCTCGGTCAATACGGCAGCCTCGATCAGGTGATCGCGCATGCCGGTGAGATCGGCGGCAAGGTGGGGGAGAATCTGCGGGCAGGGCTGGAGACGCTCGAGCTGTCGCGCAAGCTCGCGACGATTCACACGGACCTCGAGCTGCCTCTCTCCTACGACCAGTTGACGCCTGGCGCCCCCGACACTGAAGCGTTGCGCCAGCTCTACACACGCTATGAGCTCAGGTCCCTGCTACGCGGTCTGGACGGAGGCGCCCCTTCCGCGAGCGAGCCGGCGCCAACGCTCGAAACGGCTTCCACATCCGCGCCCGCCGCCTCATCCGAACCTACTGCTGCAACACCACCCGCTGCTGCGGTGGAGCGTCACTATGAGACGCTCACGCATTGGAGCGATCTGGAGCGCTGGCTGGATGTCCTGCGCTCAGGGAAGCTATTCGCGTTCGACACCGAGACGACGAGCCTCGACTACATGCGCGCCGACATCGTCGGAATCTCCTTCTGCACTGCCCCTGGTGTGGCGGCCTACGTGCCGCTTGGGCACGACTACGCCGGCGCGCCGGATCAGCTGAGCCGTGAGCGCGTGCTGGCCGCGCTGAAGCCGATCCTCGAGGACCCGGAGCTGCCAAAGCTCGGCCATCACCTCAAATACGATGCCCATGTGCTTGCGAATCACGGCATCCAGTTCGCGGGCATGCGTTACGACTCCATGCTCGAGTCGTACGTCCTCAACAGCGTGGCCATCCGGCACGACATGGACTCGGCCGCACTGGCTTATCTGGGAATTCGCACGATTACCTTCGATGAGGTTGCCGGCAAGGGCGCAAAGCAGCTCACGTTCAACCAGGTCCCGGTCGACAGGGCCGCCGAATACTCTGCGGAGGATGCGGACGTTACGCTGCGGCTTCATCAGACGCTGTGGCCCAGGATCGAGGCCGTGCCGCAGCTGAAGCGTCTTTACGAGGAGTTCGAGCAGCCGCTGGTGCCGGTATTGCTGCGGATGGAACACCACGGCGTGCTCATCGACCGTGATCTCCTGCGCGCGCAGAGCCGCGAAATGACGGGGCAGATGCAGGAACTGGTGGGCCGGGCGCGCAAGGAGGCAGGCTTCGAGTTCAACATCGAATCGCCCAAGCAGCTGCAGCAGATCCTGTTCGAGAAGATGCAGCTTCCCGTGCTGCGCAAGACGCCCACGGGTCAGCCCTCAACCGCGGAAGACGTGCTCGAGGAGCTGGCCGAGAGCTATCCGCTGCCGCGCATCGTCCTCGACGATCGCGTGCTCGCGAAACTCAAGTCCACGTATACGGACAAGCTGCCGGAGCAGGTCAATGAGCGCACCGGCCGCATTCACACTTCCTATCACCAGGCGGTCGCCCAGACCGGGCGGCTGTCCTCCCAGGATCCGAATCTGCAGAACATTCCGATCCGCAGACCGGAGGGACGCCGCATCCGCCAGGCGTTCATCGCGCCGCCTGGATATGTCCTCATGGCCGCGGATTACTCCCAGATCGAACTGCGCATCATGGCGCACCTGTCGGGGGACGAAGGACTGCTCGCCGCGTTTGCCGCGGACCTCGACGTGCACCAAGCGACGGCCGCCGAGGTGTTCAGCGTGGAGCTCGACACGGTGACGCCGGATCAGCGACGTCTCGCCAAGACGATCAACTTTGGCCTGATCTACGGCATGTCCCCGTTCGGTCTCGCACGCCAGCTCGGTATAGACCGTGGCGCCGCGCAAAGCTACGTCGAGCGCTATTTCGCGCGCTATCCGGGGGTCAAGCGCTTCATGGACAGCACGCGCGTCAAGGCGCGCGAGTCGGGATTCGTCGAGACCGTCTACGGCCGGCGGCTCTACTTGCCAGAGATCCGGTCGAGCAACCGCCAGCTGCGCGAATACGCGGAGCGCAGCGCCATCAACGCGCCGATGCAGGGCACCGCTGCGGACATCATCAAGAGCGCGATGATCGCCGTGGACGCCTGGTGTCAACGTGAGGACGTGCCGGCCCGTTTGATCATGCAGGTGCACGACGAGTTGGTTCTCGAGGTGCGCGCGGACGCGGTCGAGTCCGTAGGCACCGGTGTGCGGGAGCGCATGACCGGCGCCGCGGAACTCGCCGTGCCACTGAGAATTGATCTGGGCACCGGCGCGAACTGGGACGAGGCTCACTAAGTCCTAAGGTGATCCGGCCCGCGCCGGACCTTTTCCTCAGGAGAGCTTCAGCTATGCGTAAACTTATCCCCGCACTTCTGACGGCGGCGCTTGCCTGCGTCGCGGGCGCGGCGCGTGCCGCTGAGAACGGACTCTATGTGGGCGCCGGCATCACCCGCGCCACGGTGGACGATATCTTCGGCTCCGGCTCGGACCTCAGGATCGACAACACCGCCTGGAAGGGCTTTGTCGGCTTCAAGTTTCCGCTCATCCCCTTGGCCCTCGAGGCCGACTACAGCGATCTGGGCAGCCAGACGCGGGACTTCGGGTTTACCCAGGGTCACGCGAGCGCCAAGGCGTTCAGCGCGTTCGCCGTGGGCTACCTGCCGCTCCCGGTTCCGTTTCTGGACATCTACGGCAAGGCGGGCGCGGCGCGCTGGCAGCTCAACGGCCGCACCACCAGCCCCGCGCTGTTCGACCTCGATGACCGGGGGACCGAATTTGCCTGGGGAATCGGTGCCCAGGCGCACGTCTCAAACGTTGCGATCAAGCTCGAATACGAGAACTTCGACATCCGCAACACCAGTGGCGCGCGGCTCTACACCTTAGGCGCAGCGTTGTACTTTTTGTAGCGCCGACGATACAGCTTGGTAAGCAAGTCTATGATTTTGTGAGAAAAGATTCTCGAAGATTTATCGGAACTTCGACCCGGGCAAGCCGTCTAATTTTTCGAGTGCCTAGCACTCCCCGCTTCCCTCCCTGAGCGGGTCAACCCGGTTCACGAGACCTGTACCGGGTTAGTCTGCCCCGGTGATGTCACAAGGCGTCACCGGGGTTTTTTGTTTCCGGGGTCCGTTCCGCCAGCCAGCCCGCGAGGACGTTCTGGGCCTCCTCGACCCCGGCCTTCGAGTGGGCCGAGAAGAGCTGCACGGTCGCCTGGTGTGCGGTCAGCGCGGCACTCGCCTCCCGCAGGACCTTCATGCCCTCGCTGCGGTTGAGCTTGTCCGCCTTCGAAAGAAGCACGTGAATTCGATGCTCGGGCGCGGACCATTCCAGGAGGCCCTCATCGCCCGCCGTGACCCCCCGGCGGGCATCCACGATGACGAACAAGCCGCGCAGCGATCGGCGCCCCTTGAGGGCTTCGATCATCGGCTTCCACGTGCGCTGCTCGGCCTCGGGCGCGCTGGCGTAGCCGTATCCCGGCAGGTCGACGATCCGCCGCTGCGCCCCCAGCTCGAAGAAATTCAGCAGGCGCGTGCGGCCGGGCAATTTGCTGGTGCGCGCCAGCCCCTGGCGCTGCGTAATGGCGTTGATCGCGCTCGACTTGCCGGCATTGGACCGCCCGACGAAGGCAACCTCCGCGCCGTGGTCGGCGGGAAACTGGACGGGCGCGGCGGCGCTGATCAGGAACTGGGCGTGTGGAAATCGGCTCACGCCCGTAGTGTACAATTCGCCGCCGTTTGCCACGGGCCAAAACCGGAAAGAAAACAATGCCGAAGACGATGAGAACGGGCTGGATGAGCCTGGCTGTGTTGGCGACTGCCCTGGCCAGCGCGCAGACGCCGAATGCTCCAGCGCCGAACGCTCCAGCGCCGAACGCTCCAGCGCCGAACGCTCCGGCGCCGAACGCTCCGGCGCCGAATGCTCCGGCGGCGGCCGCCGATCCGGCGAGCGCGTTTCCGTTCACCAGCGGGTCTGCCCAGGCCGGAGCGACCAAGGCAGCCCTGTGCTCGGCGTGTCACGGTCCGAACGGCAACAGCACGAATCCAGAATGGCCGCGTCTCGCAGGCCAGAGCGCCGTTTACATCGCCGAGCAGTTACGGCTGTTCCGCTCCGGGGCCCGTGACAACCCGGTCATGAAGCCGCTGGTCGCAAACCTGACCGACCAGGACATCAGCGATCTGTCCGTCTACTACGAAGCCCAGACGCCGGCCGGACTCGAGGCCGACCCGTCGTACTGGAAATCCGGCCAGGCCCTGTACGTGCGCGGCGACAAGGCGCGCGACATCCCGGCCTGCGTCGCCTGCCACGGTCCCGCGGGACGCGGCAACCTGGCCGCCGGCTATCCGGCGTTGCGCGCTCAGCAATCCGTATACGTGGTCAAGCAGCTCAACGACTACGCGAGCGGAGCGCGCTACAAAGGCGCGCCCAATCCCGCAGTGGCCAGCCGCAACGGCGTCATGATGCTGACCGTTGCCAAGCGCCTCTCCTCGACCGAGATGCGCGATCTCGCATCGTATGTTCAAGGGCTGCGATGAAGAGCACGCTCAAAGCACAGCGCGTGAGGTATCAGATGATCCGTTCTCTCGCTTTGACCGGCTTGCTGTCGCTTTGCGTCTGTGCTTGCGCCCGCAGCACCCCGACACCGCAGAAGGCGCCTGCTGCGGCCGCGCCTGCCGCAGCGCAGCAGGCTGCACCTCAGGGCGAGGCGCCCGCGGCAGCGGCAGCGGTACAGAGCGAGACGGAGCAGGCGACCGCCGCTCAGGAATCCGGCGCGGACGATGCGCAACAGACGCGCGGTGACACGTCGCTGGAGAGAATCGCTGCGCTGTCTCCCGAACAGCAGTTGCCGGGCGGACGCTGGAAGGCCGGCGTCAACTACGACCCGATCGTGCCCTCGCAGCCCACGACGGCCGGACCCGGAAAGGTCGAGGTCGTCGAGGTGTTCTGGCTCGGCTGCCCGCATTGCTACGCGCTCGAGCCGTACGTGCAGAAGTGGCTGAAGAGCAAGCCTGACTACGTCACGTTCGTGCGTATACCCGTCATGTGGGGCCCGGTTCATCAGGCGCACGCGCGCCTGTACTACACGCTGCAGGCCCTCGGGCACGCGGATCTGTTCGCGAAGGCGTTCGAGACGATTCAACAGGAGCACAACCCGCTCGTGGCGAATACCGAAGATGACACTCTCAGGCTGCAGCTCGCCTTCGCCACCGCCAACGGCATCACGGCGGACGCCTTCACCAAGGCCTACAAGTCCTTCGCGGTGGACGCGAACCTGCAGCGCGCACAGCAACTCACCGAGCGCTACAACGTCACAGGCGTACCGCTCATCGTCGTGGACGGGAAGTACTCCACAGACGTCGGCAAGGCGGGCTCCCCGGACTCGCTGTTCGTGTTGATCGACGACCTGGCCGCCGCCGAACACCATCACTAGCTCGTGTGCTGAGCGTATTCGCCCAAGGTCCGGGCGGGCTCGTTCGCCTCCCCTACACGCCCGGCGCGGCGCTGCCGGCGGGCGCGCTGTGGATCGATCTGCTGGAGCCCACCGCCGAGGAGGAGAAGCTCGTCGAGGAGACGTTGAAGATCGACGTCCCCACGCGGGAGGAAATGCGGGAAATCGAGGCCTCGAGCCGGCTCTACGAGGAGCAGGGCGCGCTGTTCATGACGGCGACGATCGTCACCAAGCTCGATACCGACCTGCCGCAGAACGCCCAGGTCACCTTCATCCTCGTCGGACCGCGGCTCGTCACCAACCGCTACACGGATCCCCTGCCGATACGCCGGTTCATCAGCTATTCGGAAACCCATCCGGGCTCGTGCGGCTCCGCTGCAACGCTGCTGTCGGGGTTGCTCGAGGCCATCGTCAACCGGATCGCCGACGTGTTGGAAAGGGTCGGCGGCGAGATCGACTCGATCTCCTCGGATATCTTCTCCCGTTCGCATCGGCGCCGTCCCGCTGCGTCGAACTTCGGCTCGATGCTCGAGCGAGTCGGCCAATGCGGTGAGCTCGTGTCGAAGGCTCGGGAGAGCCTCGCCAGCCTCGCGCGGCTGCTGGTGTTCATCCAGCAAAGCGCGAATGGGCAGGTGAGCCAGGATTCGCGCACGCGTTTCCGCACGCTGTCGCGCGACGTCATTCCCATGAGCGAGTACGCGACCTTCCTGGGAGACAAGGTGCAATTTCTGCTGGACGCGACACTCGGGATGGTGTCGATCGACCAGAACAACATCCTCAAGATCTTCTCCGTCGTCACGCTCTTCCTGCTGCCACCGTCGGTGGTCGTGGGGTTCTATGGCATGAACTTCCAGCACATTCCATGGCTGCAGGCGACATGGGGGCCCTGGTTCGCGCTGGCCGCGATGATCGTGTCCGCGGTGGCACCGTACATGTACTTCAAGTGGCGCGGGTGGCTGTGACGGCGGTGCTGTTGGGGATCGCGCTCAAGGCCATGCTGATCTCCAGCCCGGGCGCTCCGAGTCCTTCAGGAAGCA
>FTDY01001266.1_pt1 | contig 12845 bp, 8 predicted proteins | sample 1640031 | NCBI WGS metagenome assembly FTDY01 (sample SAMEA3914816, study PRJEB12502) | metagenome | biome: forest; material: soil | place: USA | collected 2011-09-16 | depth 0.3 m
ACCACACCGGTCCCACGCAATCTCGCATTCATCATCGGAGCATCCTCGGTCGGAACCCTGATCGAGTGGTATGACTTCTACATCTACGGCGTGCTGGCGGTTTTCTTCAGCCAGCATTTCTTTCCGCCGGGCAACGCGAACACGGCCTTCCTCGCCAGCTTGGGGATCTTCTGGACGGGCTTTGTGGTGCGCCCGTTTGGCGCGATCGTCTTCGGGCATCTGGGCGATCTCATCGGACGCAAATTCACTTTCATGCTGACCCTGGTGCTGATGGGATCGGCCACCTTCATCATCGGACTGCTGCCGGACTATCAATCGATCGGCGCCCTCGCGCCGGTTCTGCTCGTCACCTTGCGCATAGTGCAAGGCCTGGCGCTGGGCGGGGAATATGGCGGGGCTGCGACCTACATCGCCGAGCACGCACCCGACGGGCGACGCGGCTTCTTCACGTCCTGGATCCAGACGACCGCCACTCTCGGCATCGTTGCCGCACTGCTGGTGATTCTGATCTGCCGCGGTGTGCTCGGCGATCAGGCTTTTGCCGCCTGGGGCTGGCGCATTCCTTTTCTCATATCCGCAATCCTCGTGGCCGTGTCCGGCTACCTACGCCTGAAGCTCGCGGAGTCTCCGCTGTTTGCGCGGCTGAAGCTTCAGGGCAAGGGAGCGAAGAATCCGGCGCGCGAGAGCCTCGGCAGCGGGCGCAACTGGCGACTGATGCTGCTGGCGCTATTTGGCGCGACTGCGCCCGAGGGCGTCGTCTGGTACACCAGCCAGTTCTACGTGCTCTTCTACCTGACCACCGTGGTCAAGTTGAGCTATACGACCGTCTACGTCGTGATGATGATTGCGCTGGTGTTGGGTGCGCCGTTCTTCGTGGTGTTCGGCTCACTCTCGGACCGGATCGGCCGGCGCAACATCATGACGTTGGGCTTCGCGCTCGCAGTCGTCAGCTACTGGCCGGTGTTCACGTGGCTCGCCGCCTTCAAGGACCAGCCAATCATCCTGACGCTGCTCGTGCTGTACCTGGTGATCCTGGTCACCATGGTGTACGGGCCGATCGCCGCCTTCCTGGTCGAGCTGTTTCCGGCCCGCATACGCTATACGTCGATGTCGCTTCCCTATCACCTCGGCAATGGAGTCTTCGGCGGTGGCGTCCCTTTCATCGGCGGCCTGATCGCCTCCGCAACGGGCGTCGCCTTGACTGGATTGCTCTATCCCATCGGTATCGCAGCACTCGGTGTCGTAGTCAGCCTGGCCGGCCTCAGGGAGCAGACTCATAAGACAGAAATCTGGGACGAAGTGGGCGGCCGATCGGGCAGCTGATCGACGGAAGCGGTGATCACGGCGCAGCGCCGTCAGCCGGGTCGGGGGCGTCTATTCCTGTTCACGGATCACACTTGCAATCGGGATAGCGGAGATGGTCAGGTTCTGCATGCTGATGCTGTTGTTGCGCACGGACGGCGTACACAGCAGAGCGACACTTCCGATTGCCTGCCCGTCCGATGTAAAGATGTAGCTGAGATTCAGGGTCTGCAATGTAGTCATGTCGTAAAAGAAATCCTGCATCGACGGATTGTGATGAAACATCGCGGGTGTGGCGACCACCGTGGTCGAGCGGCCACCGGCGGCATCGACGAACAGGCAGCTCAGCGAGGCGTAGGTAATCTTGTTCGCGGTGTCGACACCGTCCGACAGCGTGGCATGGAACTGGACTGCGATCTGCCAGGTACCTGCGGGCAGCAATACCTGCTTGGAATAGGGTGCGGGGTCGGCCGGCCCAAATACGACGTCGTTGATCCGGCTCCAGAGATAACTCTGGCCGCTCTGAGGTCCCTTCGGTTGCAACTTCATGATCGGCGAGAGCCCGGGCTCGAGGCGTTTGCCCGTCTGTCCCCACGAGGGCGGCACGCATGTGGCCGCGAGCAACAGTGCCAGGATCGCCCCGCCGAGACGCTGTGCTGACTGGATTGTTTTCATGACATCCTCTTCTGATGACGGACAAGCGCGTGCCGCGCGGTCCAACCCCTTGGGCACAAAGTGTATCTGCTTTCGCTCCAGCCTGACGGGCGGACCACTGGGCGGTTCCCGGTAAGTACGCGGTCGACAGCCGCCGATATGTTCGGTACGGTCTGCCTGGACATGGGGGCGGGCGTTGCGATGGCGTGATTCGCCGGCAATGCCCCGATTCGAGAGCCGGATTCGAACCGGCATCACAGACGACGCGCCGCGCGCGCAGCGGGTATCCGTAACATGAGCAGACAGATCATTGCAGTCCTCGGCGCCGCAGCGTTCGCCATGATGGCCGGGCTCTCGGCTTGCCAGGGCGGCGGCGGACCGCAATCGCAGGTCGATATCCAGCGCCTGCCGGGGGCCGCCTCGCCGGCGAACGCGGGCCAGTGGATGTCGTACGGCCGCGATTACAGCGAGCAGCGCTACAGCCCGCTCAAGCAGATCAACGCGGACAATGCCGGCCGGCTGGGCCTGGCCTGGTTTGCCGATCTTGCCGAGCGCGGCGGCAGCTACGAGACCACGCCGATCGCCGTCGACGGCCGCATTTTCGTGACCACTCCCTGGAGCAAGGTGTACGCCTTCGATGCGAAGACCGGCAAGCGGCTCTGGAAGTACGATCCGCAGGTACCGGGCGAGTATGCCGTCAAGCTGTGCTGCGGCATCGTCAATCGCGGCGTCGCGGTGTGGCGGGGCAAGGTGATCTGGGGCACGCTCGATGGGCACCTGCTCGCCGTCGAGGCCGCGAGCGGCAAGAAGGTCTGGGAAGTCCAGGCGACCGATCCTGAGAAGGCGCAGTCCATCACCGGTGCGCCGCGCATTGCCGACGGCCGCATCTTCATCGGCGAGGCGGGTTCCGAATTCGAGCAGCGCGGCTTCATGGCCGCCTACGATGCCGAGAGCGGCAAGCGCCTGTGGCGCTGGTGGGCGGTGCCGGGCGATCCGTCGAAGGCCTTCGAGCAGCCGGAGCTTGCATGGGCGGCAAAGACCTGGAGCGGCGAATGGTGGAAGGCCGGCGGCGGCGGCACGCCCTGGGACGCCATCAACTACGACCCGGTCACCGGTCTGGTCTACATCGGCACAGGCAACGGCGCGCCCTGGCCCTCTGAAATCCGCTCCCCGGGCGGCGGCGACAACCTGTTCACTTCGTCGATCGTTGCGTTGGACGCAAAGACCGGCAAGTACCGCTGGCACTACCAGGAGACACCGAACGACAGCTTCGATTTCGACAGCACGCAGCAGATCATCACTGCGGACCTCGTCATCAACGGCCAGAAGAAGCACGTGGTGATGCACGCCCCGAAGAACGGTATGTTCTATGTGCTCGAGGCGGCCACCGGGAAGCTGCTGTCCGGCAAGCCCTACGTGCCGACGCTCAACTGGATGACCGGGCTCGACGCGAACGGCAAGCCAATCCTGAATCCACAGGCCAACTACGGCAAGACAGGCAGGGGCTTCAACATCGTGCCGTCGGCGGGCGGCGCGCATAGCTGGCACCCGATGGCCTTCAGCCCGGACACCGGGCTGGTGTACATCCCGACCAACTACAGCAGCTTTCCGCTGGTGGCCGAGGCTGGCGCGAAGATGGGCAACCAACTGCTCTCGATCAACGTCGCGAAGCGGCCGCAGGATCCGGCACCGAAGCTCGAGGGCGCGGGCAACTACCTGCTGGCGTGGGATCCGGTGAACATGCAGGAAGTCTGGAAGCAGCCCCAAGGCAGCTCGCGCGCCGGCGCGATGGCGACCGCCGGGAACCTGGTCTTCCAAGGCTCCGCGCCGCTGTTTGGCTCCGGACCGCGAAGCTTCTCGGCGTTCCGCGCCGACACGGGCGTGCGCGTCTGGACGACCGAAACGCAGGGAGGTATCGTCGGCGCTCCGGCCACCTATACGGTCGATGGCGAGCAGTACGTCGCCGTGGTTGCCGGCACGAGCGGTTTCGGTGGCAACTACTGGGCGCCCATCTACTCGCGCTTGCTGGTCTACAAGCTGGACAGCAAGGCCGCCCTGCCAGCGCCCGAAGCCTTTGTGCCTCCAGTGCTCAATCCGCCGGCGGACTTCGGCAATGAGGGTCAGCTCGAGGTGGGCGAACACCAGTACAACTCGCACTGCGCCAGCTGCCACGGCAACAACGGTAGGGTGAGCAGCCTGTTCCCGGATCTGCGCTATGCCGGCGCGCTGTGGGCCGCTGAGGCGTTCAAGTCGATCGTGATTGACGGCGCACTGCAGCCCAACGGCATGGTGTCATTCCGCAAGGTGCTGACCCTGCAGGATGCTGAAGCGATTCGTGCCTATGTCGTGCGTATCGCGAACCAGGCGAAGAATTCACCGGCGCCGACCGGCGGTTTTGGCGGAGGTCCGGGCGCTGGGCCGCCCGCTGGTGCTCCGGCACCTGCAGCATCGCCTGCACAGGCGCCTGTGCCGGGAGCAGCTGGGACAACTGCTGCGCCACCGCCGGCACTTCACCAGTAAGAGGGCTGGCTGCTCGCAAACGATTGCCGTCGCGCAGGCGTCACGCCGACCGGGCCACGATGTTTGTACCCGAATCGACTTTGGGGAGGCTGCTCAATGAGAACAAGCTTGGCTCTCGCAGCGGTTGCGCTGCTCTCGCTCAGCGGTGTGTGCGGAGCTCAGCCGCCTCCCGGCGTCACCCCCGAGATGATCGCGTCGGCCCTTCCCGAAGAGGGCGCGCCGAAAGCGAAGCCCGGCCCCTACGCGGTCACTGCGGAGCCTGCGTTCGGCAATCCCGGCCTCAAGACATTCCGGCCGTCGAGCCTAGACCGATTCCCGAAGCGCGACACGATGCCGGTGGTCGTGTGGGGCAATGGCGGCTGCGCCGTGGACAACCCCCGTTACGCGGGCCTCCTCACTACGATCGCCTCCCACGGCTTCCTTGTCATCACCACCGCGGGCGCCTCCCCAGAAGGAGCACCCCGCCGCCAGGCCAGTGCCGATGACCTCAAGGCGGCGATCGATTGGGCCGAGCGGGAGAACGTGCGCGCCGGCTCGCCGCTGAACGGCAAGATCGAGACCAAGCGCGTAGCCGTCATGGGCCAATCGTGCGGTGGGTTTCTGTCGATCACTCTCGGCGCCGATCCTCGCGTAGGCACCATCGGCGTTTTCAACTCAGGTGCGCAGGCGCGCAATCCCGATGCGCCGCCTTCTTCCTTCCCGACCCTCGACGCCCTGCAGAAACTGCACGGTCCAGTGCTGCTCATCAACGGCGGCGAGCGCGATTTCATGATGGCGCGCTCCAAGGCGACCTACGACGCCATCGAGAACCGGCCGGCCTTCTATGGGTCGCGCCATGGCGCCGGCCATACCGCGACGGCTTACCACCCTGGTGGCGGCGAGTTCGCGAATGTCGCATCGAATTGGGTGCTGTGGCAGTTCAAGGGCGACAGGTCGGCGAGCGCAATGTTCGTTGGCGCGAAGTGCAGTCTGTGCACCAATCCCAACTGGGACGTGGCCTCGAAGCGCCTGGTGAAGTGAGAGCGGAAATCAAGAGAGTGGGCAGCAGCCGACAAAGCAACACGCAACCGATAAAGCAAGAAGCAACCAACAGGCAAGCATCATGAAACGCATCACCCATGCGGGTCTGTATCTCGCGCTCAGCGCGTTGCTGGCTCCCGCACTCAGCCATGCGGAGGTGTCCTGCACTCGCGGGGGGCTGCAGCAGGCCGTTGATCTGTACATTGCCGCCCAGACCAAGGGCGACCCGTCCGGCCTGCCGCTGGCGAAGGGAGCCGGGTATTGGGAGAATGTCGCTCCCGCAGACATCGGGACGGGATTCATCACCAAGCCGCTGCAGATCGATCAACAGCGCAGCTTCTTCGACACCGATGCGTGCGAGACATTTACCGAGGTGATCGTTACAGACAAGGCTGCGCCCTACGTCCTCGGCACGCGGCTGCGCGTCAATCACGACAAGATCGCCGAGATCGAAATCCTGTGGACCACGACGGGCTACTGGCTTTTCAACGCGGACGCCTACCTTAAGTACTCCTCCGCGGAGAAGTGGGACCCGATCCCCGCAGAGAAGCGGGATTCGCGCGGCACACTGGTCGCCGCGGCCAACGCCTACCTGGATGCCTTCCTGGAGAAGAAGATCGACCGGGTGCCCTGGGGCTTTCCGTGTGTGCGCATCGAGGGCGGCGCCTACACAGGCAAAGGCTCGCCCTCGGACAGCTGCGAAGTGGGCGTTCCGGGCGGGGTCAACATCGTCAATCGTCGTTTCGTCGTGGACGAGGTGCTCGGCACCGTCCAGGTGTTCTGCACGTTCGGCGCCTCGAGCCCCGGTGGCGGCAGCGGCGCGCCCGACACTCATCTGTTCCGTGTGGAGAACGGCAAGTTGCGCTACGTCCATACGATAACCCACCTGCTGCAATCCGCCTTCCGCGGTAGCAACGGAGCCCCGCCTCGCTAGGAGCAGGGGATCAGGGCGCGGAGGAGTCGATGCTGCAAGTTCATGGCGAATCCTGCATCGCCTGCGGCGCAATCAATCCCGCAACCAGGTGAAGGTCAGGCGCGTGCCCGGCGGGATCGCATCCAGCGGAATGCGCGCGACTTCATCGGTGCCGGTATGTGAGCCATAGAGCTTGCGGAACTCCAGATGCGATCCCGGCAGCTGGCTCACCGGAGCAGAGGTGCTCGCTGTCTTGACATTGTTGATGACCGTCAGAGTCGTGCTCGTCGGCGGGTTGCCTCCGACGACAACGAGCTGCTTTTGCCAGACGATGCCGGGTCCGGAGCTCAACACGACGCTGATGAAGCCGGCCGGCGCGGCGTTGGGCTCGACCGTGACGTGGATGTCGTCGTGAGTATCCTGAGTGTAGAACTCACCGTTCGAGAAGAAGGGCGCCGTGACCCCCGCTTCGTTGAAAACGAAGGTGCCGAGCTCCTTTTGGATGCCGCTCACCGGGCTGAGCACGAAGAATGCGTGCGCGCTGGATGCGTCGCCGCCCCAGAGAATGCCTTCGAACTGAGCGGCGCCGGTCGTGGAGCTGAATTCGAATACCGGGGAGCCGCTGTCGCCGTGATCGCTGGCCGCGGCAACGATGGTCTGGCAGAGAATGGTCATGCCAGAGTCCGTGCCGTCGTCGTTTGAAAGATCGACGTCCGTGCAGGTGTTGGTGACCGCCCCGCTCGTCCAGCCGGTCGTGCGGCCCACCTTGTCAACCACCTCTCCCATCATGGGGGAGACGTTCGGATCGGACGCGTCCGCCAGGACGACGCGGATGTCATCGGTCACGCGCTCGACATTGAGGTCGCAGATCACGCCGGCTCCAGCACACCTTCTCTGGGGACGCACGATGTGCCCTGTCAGCCCGAACTCCGGCCGGTCGTAGGCGACGAATGCGGCGTCGCTGAAGCGGCACAGTCGGCCGGTCGGACACGCGGGGTCTGTCGTGGTGTCGAACATCGGGCGATCGATCGCTTCCATTCCGACCTTGTCGCCCCAGAAGGGCGCTCCGCCGGGTTGCGAAAGCCACGTTCCGTTCATGGCGCCGCGGGTGCCGACGGTGCAGTGAGACGCCGTGAGGAACCCCGGCGCGCCGCCGCTGAATGACACCGTCGGCAATCCAAGCGAGCAGGCAAAGACCGAACCGCCGTCAATGAACTCGATTTGGGCGCCGCCCATCGACGGACGGAACGTACCCTGCAAGCTGGGCATCGCCCTGACCGGCGCCGTTCGCACGATCCTGACTGCACTCTGCGGCACGCCGCTTTGGGCTGCGAAAGAGCGTACCGCCGTCTCCGCCGTGGGGTCCGAAACGCCGACCGCAATGCATCCGCAGGATTCGTCCAGATCGAGGAAGACGACTTTCGGTAGCCGCAGGACATCCCGCATCCTCGAGCGGGCGTCGGCCAGCTCGCGGGGCCCGAGCGCGGCCTGGGCCAATACGAGATTGGCGCGCGCGAGGGCCTGATTGAAGACATTCGGGTTGTCGCGTATCGCTTGAGACAACACTGTCGAGCCTACCGCGCGCGCGCTCTGAAACTCGCTGCCGTTGGCGAGCGTGAGTCTGATCTCCTGCTGGGGCGTGACGCTCAAGCCGACATAGCTCGGGAGAGATCTGCGCAGGGTCACATCGATGGACCGCGTGGCCCGGGAAAACTGTAGCGCGCCCGGGCCGACGGTCGGCGCACTTACCGGTGCGGGGAGCAGCACAGGAAGCGGCGCGGGAACCCGTACGGGAGCTGGCGCAGTCGCCGGAGCGGGCGCCGGGGAGGCAGTCGGGGCAGCTTGCGGGCCAATCACCACGGGACGGGGCGCCGGCTGTGCTGTCCTGGGTGTCTGGGCAGCCACTGCGGCTGAACCAGTCAGTGCCGCGATCGCCGTGATGGAAGCCCACAACCGCGCCGCCGCGAACTGCGACCTTCGGATCTGTCCGCGCGTTGAGACTCGATCGATGCGTGCCATGCGTTTCTCCCTTACCAGCTGTCCGGTAAGTCGAAACCGCCGCCTCGAAGGTTCGAATGCCGTACGCCAGTTCCCGCCGGGCCTGCACGGGCCGCAGCTGCAAGTCGCGCAGGCTGCAGATCGGCTTGCTCGGCCTTACACGGGAATCAAGGTACGCGCCGCTTCGGCCCACGACACTGCATCGAGGTAGGCAGCCCCGATCGTCTCAGGATCGAGGCCGCCGTAGGGCGTCTTGTCCCAGGTTCCGCGCTCGTATGCGGCTACGCAGCGCAGTGTTGCCCCAAGATCGCCTTCTGACTCCAGCAGCGCCCGCGCGACCGGTTCCGCAAGTGGAAGCTCATCGATGAGTTCCCGCATCGGAGTCCCCGTCAAGGCATCCAGCATCGAGAACAGGCCGGTAATGAAGAATGGCGCGGTGTAGCGGATGTTGCGAAGATCGGCAAGCCGCTCGCACATGCGCGCGCGCGTCATCGCCGTGACAATCAGGCTTGGTGGGCGGTCACTGAAGCCCTGGAGGGCCACGAGCGCGCACAGCTCCTGGAGCTTCGTCAGGCCCAGGATCAAAACGGCCTGCCGGATCGAGTCGACCCTGTTGGGCAGTCCGTAGTAGCTCGAGTTGATGCATCGCAATACGCGGTACGACAGGGAAACGTCCCGCGAGAGGATCTCCTCGATGTCGTGTGTGGATGCCTCCTCATCCTGCAGCATTGCCATCAGGCGCAGCACGCCCAGGCGGGAGGAGGGCACGCGCTGCGTCGTGAAGGTCAACGGATGCTGCAGAAAGAAGCCCTGATAGCCGTCAAAGCCGAGCGCGATGCAGCGCTGCAGCTCTTCAGCCGTCTCCACGTGTTCGGCGATCAGTGTCAGGTGCCGCCGCCGCAGCGTTGCCACCAGCTCCGCAACCTTGGCTGCGGAGTGCTGCGAGATATCTATCTTCACGATATCGGCCAGGGCAAGCAGATCGGGGTCGCTGATGTCCGGGGAGTAGTCATCCAGGGCGATACGGTGCCCGCGCTCGCGCAACGCCGAGATGCCCTCGACAACGGGCTCTGTGGCGCGAACGCTCTCGAGCACTTCGATGACGACGCGTCCCGCCGGCGCGGCGAGCGGCGGGCTCTCCACCAACAGCTCCGCCGGGTAATTGATGTGTACAGGAAGGCCTGTGGACAGACGGTTGAGGCCGATCTCGATGACGGTGTTCGCGATGACCTGCAACGTAGCCTGGCCGCCGTCCAACACATCGGCGGTCATGGCAGCAGCGGATCCTCGATACAGCAGCTCGTAGGCGGTCACCGTGAGCGATGCGTCGAATACCGCCTGGCGCGCGACCTGCGCCAATCCGTTCGGTGCGAACGGCGGCTCAGTCGGACCACTCAGGCTTGGGCTTTCCGCAGTCACGATCGGTTCAGAGCGCTATGCGCGTCTCTCCCCCAAAAAAGCGGGCGCCCGCAGGTGTGCGTGCGAGCGCGCCATTATTGCGCAGTTGTCGCGCGCAACCTATGTGCAGGGATGCACTCTACACTCAATGAAGTGGCGACTCCCGTCACACCCTGGCCCATAGGTCGGCCGGCCAGTCAGTACACTCCGGGCAACAGCCGCTTGGTGCGCCGCATGTAGCCGCGGTAGTCCTCCCCCAGTCCCTGGGCGAGGGCCGCTTCCTCGACACGGATGCGGTATCCGAAGGCCAGCAGCGTCCCGCCCATCAGTACGAGCACCGACGCCCAGTTGTAGAGACACAGGCCCAGGCCGAGGAACTCAAGAAGCGCACCGGTGTACGAGGGGTGGCGGATGCGGCGATAGGGTCCGGTGTCGATGAGCCGATGGTCGCTGGCAATGGCAACATTCACGGTGAAGAACCGGCCGAGATAGAAGATCGAGTACCAGCGCAACGCCAAACCTACGATGAAGAGCGCGACGCCGACGATTCCGGCGCCGAGGATGTTGCCGATGCGGGCGGCAGGCCACGCAAAGGCCAGCCACCATGCGATGCCCACGGTGGGGCCGACCGCCCACCACAGCAGGCGCGAGGAGCCGCCATCCGTGCCTTGCGCCTGAGCCCGACTCGCGCGCCTGAACATCTGCAGCCCGAGCTCCGACAGGAAGTACACCGTGCCGAGGCACTGCGCGATGGGGAGGTTCATATCCGCCATAGGGCTCAAGCCTAGGGATCCAGAAAGCGATAGCGATACGCGTCCCCGGCGCGCAGCACCTGTCCGGCCGAGGGGTCGCGGAAATGCGCCGGGAAGCAGACCAGTTCCTCATCGGCCGCCCGGGAAAGGGTGCGCAGGCGGGTTTCGCGTGCCATCTCCGGATCGCCGTCAAAAGCGGGGGTCACCTCGGGGCGAATCATCTGGATGGGATGATGGACCACATCGCCCCAGAAGATCGCCCTCCGGCCCCCGCCTTCGGCGAACACAGAGAAATTGCCGGGCGAATGCCCGAACGCGGGCTCCAGCCACACACGCTCACTGACCTCGCGGTGCACCACGATGTCCGCCTCGACCAGTTCGGCGCACCCCGCCTCGTAAATCGGCAGCACCGAATCCCGGAAGGCGCGCAGATGGTCGTCTTCCAGCTCCTGCTTGCCGAAGTGCTCGAAGTCGCGGCGCGAGAACAGATAGCGGGCGTTGCGGAAGGTCGGCACCCATTTGCCGTTCTCGAGCCGTGTGTTCCAGCCGACATGATCGAAATGGAGGTGCGTGCACAGCACGAGCTCGATGCTATCCGTGGTGAGGCCCAGCGCTGCGAGATTCGCAAGGTATGGCGTCTGCACCCTGTCAACATCGGGAATCGAGCGGCGCTTGTCATTGCCGTTGCAGGCGTCGATCAGTATGTTCCGCCCCGCGACCTGCAGCACGTAGCTGTGCATGCTCATCATGAACGCAGATTGTCCGGGCGTAGGGCCAAGCGTGTCGTCCTGGTACCACGTAGCAAGGCGCGCGAGATCCTCCGCAGAGATGTCGGGCATGATCATCGACATCGGCGGCCCACTTTCCATCTCGAACAGCTTGGAGACGGTCATCTGCCCCAGGCTCACCGGCTTCATGTCCCATCTTCCGTTGCGAACAAACGCCTGCCTCGGCACTGAGCAGCCGGCAAAAGTCGCGTCTTTTGCAGGCGGCAACGGAGCCCCTGTCTGAAAAAGCGCCGCAGGCGACTTTTTCCCATCAACTTGCGGCCAGCCCTGGCGCGACCGGCGCCCGTACCTTGACGGGGGCGGTTTCAACCAGGAAGAAGCAGAGTACGCAACCGATTGCTCCGGATCCGGCCATCATCAGGATTGCGGTCGACAGCTGAGTGAGATCGGCAACCTTGCCGGCGAGCGCCACGAGCCCCGAGCCCCCGAGAACCTCTCCCACGCACACGACCAGGCCCATCGCGGTGGCCGCATACTTCCGCGGCATCGATTCGCCGGGAATGACGCCCATGAACAGGGGAAATGTGCCGCTGGCGAGCCAGCCTACGAAAAGCAATGCGCCGAGCACTGCAGTCGATCCCTGAAAATACATGGCCCCGAGGGCAGTCAACGCGCCGACCAGACAGAAGCCGATCATCACCGGTTTGCGCCCGATGCGGTCGGAGAGCCACGGCGCCCCGAACCCCGAGACTGCGGACGCGAGGCCCAGCACGCTCAGAAGCGACCCCATGGTCGGGCCCGGCATGCCGCGCACCTCGGTGAGGAACTTGGGCAGGAACGTCCACCCCATCACGAACCATCCCACCATGAACACGGAGATGAGGCAGCAGACGAGCACGTTCCGTACGGCAAGCATGTCGAACAGGCCCATCTTCTTGCCGTCATCCGCGGCAGGTTGCCCAGATGATGCCGCGAGCGTGGCTTGGGCCTCTTTCGTCGGCTCGCGAACCCAGAGCCAGACGCCGATCGCGCACAGCAGGCCCGGTACACCGGACACGAAGAATGCCGCGCGCCACCCATACTCCTCCGAGATGACTGGCAGGAGCCAGGGCGCGAGACTCTGGCCGAGGAGTGCCGCGAAGAAGTTCTGCATGATCCCGGCGTTGACGCCGCGCCGGCTCGGTGACGACTCGACCGCCATGATGGCCAGGCACACCGGCAGGAACGGACCCTCCACCGCACCCATGATTGCGCGGGAGACGAGCAGCACCGGAAACGACCGTGCGAGACCTGAAAGAATCGAGCACGCGGAGAAGATGACAAGGAAGGCAAGCAGGAAGGGCTTGCGGTTGCCCTTCGAATCCGACCAGCGCGCGATCACATAGGCGCCGAGCGCCCACATGATGGAAAGGACCGAGTTGATGAGGGCCGATTGAGTGTTGGTGAGCCCGAGGTCCTTCGCCATGTAGGGGATCAGGACGCTCGCGGAGTTGCGATCGAAGAACGCGAAGCCGAACGAGACGCCCAACAGGATGAGCAGCCCATTCTCGTAGTTGAATA
>FTDY01001429.1_pt1 | contig 12337 bp, 9 predicted proteins | sample 1640031 | NCBI WGS metagenome assembly FTDY01 (sample SAMEA3914816, study PRJEB12502) | metagenome | biome: forest; material: soil | place: USA | collected 2011-09-16 | depth 0.3 m
GAGATACGGCTGTCGTGGGCTCGATGAGCGCCATCGAGAAAGGAGCGGCAAGGCTTGCGCCGATGAAGCCTCTGCGCGTGACCTGCGCGGTGGTGAGGTTCTCTGACATGCGTCTCGCGTCCGTCTGTTGAGCAGGCCCGCCACGCTAGGCGGCGCGCGCCATGCCGTCCAATCACCGATCGTCACGTCGCCATGAGCGAATGGAATCATGCGCCGTTCCGGCTCGAAGCTCGCTACCGTTTTGTAACCGTAGCGCGACGAAATCAAAACCGCAACCAACATAACGGCGGAACGGGGCGCGCACCACGCGCGCTTATAACGGCTCTTATCGCCTTGCGGAACATTCGTCATTAGACCGTCGGCCGTGGCGCCGATAGTCTCAATCGAAGCCTCGGGTGATCCGTTGGAAGTAGCCGCCGCCTGCATACAACAAGAACGATGTTGGTAGCGCGGTCTTCCATCCGGCCTGACGGCGATTCACACAAATCGATAGCGGAAGGGCAAGTTTCATGAATGTCGTTCGCAAATCACCGGTGGCGATGGCCGTCGCGGCAGCGCTGCTCACATCCAGGGCCTGGGCTGTGGATGCCACGGCGACCCTCTCCAGCGAGGGCGCGGAGGACTCGCTTCAGTCGATCATCGTGACGGGGACACGCCAGAGCGATGTGAAGGCGATCGAGAGCGCCGCGCCCATCCAGATCATCAGCGTCGAGGACCTGCAGAAGACCGCGACCAAGCCAGATCTGATCCAGACCCTCGCCGCGCTGATTCCCTCGTTCGGCGCAGCAGGCTTCGGCGGCGATCTGTCCAACCTCACGCTGGAGGCGAAGCTGCGCGGGTTGAGCCCCAACGACACGCTCATCCTGATCAACGGCAAGCGGCGGCACACGACCGGCAACCTCTCGATCGGCGGGGGCGCCTACGAAGGAGGCGCCGGGGCGGACCTCAATTTCATTCCGGTGGATGCGATTGATCGAATCGAGGTGCTGACCGACGGTGCGGCCGCGCAGTACGGTTCGGACGCGATCGCGGGCGTGATCAACATCATCCTGAAGAAAGGGCACGAGGGAGGCAACCTGCAGGCCGAATACGGCGCCTACCAGGACGGCGGCGGGGTGACGGATGATTTCGGTGGCAATGTGGGCTTGCTTCCTTACGAGGGGGCATACCTCAATATCACGGGAGAGTATCGCAATCACGGCTTCAGCAACCGCGGCACGATCGATCCGCGTCTGCTTGCCCCGAGCGGTGTCAACACGAACGTCGTCAGTGCTCCCGGCTATCCTTACCTGAATCTGATCTCAGGGGACTCCCAGCAGCAATTGAAGATCTTCTCGTTCAACTCGGGCTTCGCGCTCGGCGGTGACACCGAGCTCTACTCGTTCGGCACCTACGGCAAGAAGAGCGCGAGCGCCTACGAGAACTATCGGCTGCCCAGTCAGGTGTCCTATACGGTGCCCGGCGCGAGCCCGCCCCAGATCACCTACCAGTTCCCGTACGGCTTTACACCTTTGGAAGCCATCGACGAGAGCGACTACAGCATCACAGGTGGGATCAAGGGCGTCGTTGCGGATTGGAATTGGGATCTGGCCAGCGGGTACGGGCGCGACTACGCTGATGTGTCGACCATTCATACGACGAATCTGAGCCTGTATGCGCTGAACGGCATCGCACCTCCCGACAGCTACTATGACGGCGCGTTCAAGGCGACCCAGTGGACCTCGACACTCGACATCAGCCGGGACTTCGACGTTGGCCTTGCCGGGCCCCTCAACGTGGCGTTCGGCAGCGAGTACCGTCGCGATACGTACTCGATTGCGCCCGGAATACCGGCGTCCTACTTCGGTGCGGGTGCAGCGTCCTATCCGGGCTTCAATCCGGCGGACGCCGGCATTCATTCGCGCACCAACTACGCTGGGTACATCGATCTGGCGTCGAAAGTCTTTCAGCAACTGCGCGTGGACGTCGCGGGTCGCTTCGAGCACTACAGTGATTTTGGTAACAAGACCGTCGGCAAGATCACAGCGCGGTACGATCTTTCCCCGGTTTTCGCCGTGCGCGGAACCGCGAGCACGGGGTTCCGCGCGCCGACGCTGGCGGAGGAGTACTACACGACGACCAACGTGTCTCCAACCTCCGCCACCGTACAGCTTGCGCCTAATTCGAAGGGCGCTGCCGATCTGGGCCTCGGAGCCGGGCTGCAGCCTGAAACGTCCAGGAACTACAGCGTGGGATTGGTGTTCAATCCGCTGCCACAGCTCGCGGCCACTCTGGACGTATATCAAATCAAAGTGCGTGACCGGATCGTAGCAAGCGGCACGCTGAGTGCGGCACTCAACGGAGTGGTCGTCGCGCCCGCGATCACTCAGGCGATCGTCGACAACGGAAACTCACTCGATCCGACGGTGGTTGCGAGCGGCCAGACGGCTGTCAGCCTCTTCACCAACGGCATCGACACGCGCACGCGCGGCGCGGATCTGACTTTCAATTACGACACCGACTTTGGCAGGTTCGGGCACGTGGCCTGGCTGGTAGCGGCGAACTACAACGACACGACGGCGAGCAACGTGCGCGGCGGTTCCGTGCAACTCGCCGGGCAACCCTTGTTCGATCAGACCGCGGTCTCGTACCTTACGACCGCCTCGCCCAAGTACGTCATCAACGTGGGTGGCCTCTGGTCGATCGACCGGCTCTCAGTCAATTTTCGGGAAGTGGTTTACGGAAACGCCTCCGAGTACACCCAAGATCAGGGCTTTACGGATCGGGTCGCTCATGTCTCTCCGGCGCACGTGGTCTACTACCAGAGCTCTACGGGCGTTATCCCGACCACGAACGTCGATGTCAGCTACAGCGCTCTCGAGCACCTCACTCTCAGTGTGGGCGCGCTCAATGTCTTCAATCGGTATCCGGACAAGCTGAATCCCGAGCTGCTCTCGCTGTATCGCGCCGTCGCATCGAACAGCGGAGTGACCCAGTATCCCACCTGGTCACCGTTCGGATTCAACGGCGGCTTCTATTACCTGAAAGCGAGCTACTCGTTCTGAAGGCCGAAAGGCCCCCCGCCTGTCCGCGGAATCGGGCAGGCGGCGCTGCGGACCGCAGACAATGCGGCCTCCAAGGGGGCTGGGCTCCAGAGGCGCACACGGGCGGCGGACCTTTTCCCGAGGTCCGCCGCACGCCGTTGAAGGTCCTAGCCGTGGTCTGCGACGTGTGCGTCTGCCGACGCGGATACGGTGTGGGCTTTCTCTGCCAGCAGTTCCTCGATCTTCGAGGTGAACTCCGTTTTCAGCCGCTCGTTGAACTCCCCGCTCGCGGGCGAGGCGAACCCCGAGTGAATGCTGCGCACACGGCCGTCGCGTCCCACGAACAGCGTCGCCGGCCATGTATTGAGATTCACCGCCTGCGGCACCTTCTCCCACATCTCCGCCGGCGCCCCGGCAATCAGGTACGTGTACTTGACGCCGTACTGCTTTACGAACGCCCGCTCGCGGGTCAGCGTTGCCTGCTGCTCGGGCTCCTCGAAGTCCAGCGCCACGATCGCCAGGCCCTTGTCACGGTACTTCTTGTCCAGCTCCACGAGGTACTGCGCCTCATCGTGGCAGTTCGGGCACCAGGTTCCCGTCACGATCGCCAGAACAACCTTCCCCTTGAAGCGAGGATCCTCGCTTGAAACCCGCTTGCCGCTTACGTCCGGGAAATTGAATGTGAAGCGCTCGTTGGGGTCGCGCGCCGTGGTGTGCGTCTCGTAGTTCTCCGGTTCGGGGAGTCCCTTCGCGCGCGCCGCTGCCGAGCGGTAGGCCAGGAGCCGCGAAGCGTAGCGGCCATCGGCAGGGGAGTTGTCGTAGCCTTTGGCTCCGGGTGCGCTGTTGCTGTAGCTTACGGCGCTCGCGTTCGCAGGCCCGACAGTGGAGTTGGCGCGCTGCGGATTTTGCAGAACCTCCAGGGTACCGTCGTTGCGTGGCGTGACGACGATCACGCCGGGTCGCGAGCCGTCGAAGTGGCTCAGGACCCACTTGCCGTCCTTGAAGGTGCCGCTGTAGGCGCCGGTGTCGCCATCGACCCGCAGGATCGAGGCCGCGACGTCGGCGCCCTTCTGTTCGACGATCAGCCGGAAGGCCTTCTCGCCCTTGGAGGAAGCAGTCTCCAGCGGAATCTCCCAGGAACCGTCAATGGACGGAATGCGGGTGGCCGCGTTCGCTGCATCCACGTGTCGTGTCGCCCGGAAGCCGTACTCGGCGCTGCTGTCGCGCGACTGTGCGAGGACTTTGCCTTTGAGCTCACCGTTCTGCACGGATGCCGTGATGGTCGTGAGGTAGTGATCGACCCTCAGCACCAGGTTGCCGTTCTCGAGCGATGCACTGGTCGTTTGCTCGTAGGGCTCGAAGCCGTTGTAGAACGTCCCCTTCAGGGTCGATCCGGACCCGGAAATGTCCAAACGGAAGGGAATCACATCGCCATCGGACTGGGTGAGGCTCGCATCCCATCGCCCATCGGGCGCAGCACTCGAGGAAGCGGCGCCGGCGGCCAGCGGGCCAGCGGCCAGGGCCGCGAGGACCGCGCATCGCACCAAAGTGTTCATAGGAAGAAATCCTCCACTACAGAAGTTTTGAAGATCAGGAAGCAGGCGGCGTCGCAGGCGCGGCGCCGGTCTGGACGGCGAGATGGTTGGAATGGGCGTAGCGGGTCCATTCTTCCGGCAGCCCGCGTTTGGTCGCGAGCAGGATCTCGAGGACGTTGCGCCGATCTTCGGTCGAGAGCTGGGCGAAGTCCGGGCTCTTGTCCTCGCCCGACAGCACCTGCAGCAGGCGATGGTACACGTAGACCTTAGCAGGCTCCGGCAGAGAGTCGAACGCATCCGAGTAGATCAGGTAGCTGCACGGATAACGGAAGATCCGCGTGTTCAGATCGAAATCGCGCAGCGAGCGCCCGTGAGCATCCTTGGGGCCGCGTGCCGCGAACTCCCTTGCAAAGGCGGACGCGGATGCATTCTCCTTCAGCCCGAGGCCCGAAAGCGGTGCTTCGTTCGCAAACAACAGGTAGTGCACCACCTGCTCGGCCGGACGCTCGAACTGCTGTGCGAGGGTGTCGGGCGGTGTCGCCTCGGACGTCCGCTGCGTGCCGCCCGGGTTTGACTGCGCGTGTGAGTACAGCGCCATGCGCGTCTTGTAATTGGTCAGCGTGATGAGGTTGTGCATCTGTGTCTGGTGAGCCAGAACGAGATGCGCCACGACATCGCTGTCCGCGGACAGGTAGGCGGCCGCATCGAACGGCTTGGCGAACGGCACCAGCTTGGTTGCCGTCACGCGCGGATCGCTGATCGAAGCGACCTGCACCTCATCGACCGAGGCGTTTCCCATATGGGCGACGCCTGCAATGCGACCGGTGACGTACCACCCGCCCCAACGATCTGCGAGAGGGCTTTCCTGATCCGTAATCAATGAGCGCGTGCCCGCTACGAGCGTGCCACCTGAGGCAGGATAGACCGACCGAAGCAGCACACCCGGAACGCCGCGGGTGCCGGCAGCGATATGGCACTGCGTGCAGTCGAGCTCGGCGCGCTGAAAGGCCGGTTTGTCGACTTTGTGCTCATCCAGCAGGTAGAAAATGGCGCCCTGCATGGGGTCGAAGGAGACGACCTCGATTGCCTTGCCTTCGTGAACCGACCCCACGTACACGTCGTCGTTGAAATACAGCGCCCGCGGGTGCTCGGGGGAGATCTTCGGGTACTGGAAGCTGGTCTTGGAGAACACCAGCGTCTGCGAATCGATGGGCACGGCGAGTTGCTGCAGGACCGAACGCAGATAGCCGTGCTCCGGCTCATACGCGAGCGCAGCCTGGCCGTTCTCGAGGCGCTTCTCGAGTTTGGCCACCGGATCGCGCAAGTCGTCGGAACGGTAGTTGATCGGGGCGTCGCTGAAAGGGATGTATCCCTGATTGCGCACCGCGATCTGAGCGCTCGCAGGGATTGCCGCTGCCGCAACCGCTGCCGCGACTGCCGCCGCGCCTATCACCCGCAGCGAGACGCACTTTGCGGGCGTAAGCGCACCGCGCTCAGACGTGCGGTTGTACATTGACGTCTACCAGCAGGTGAATCGTGGCCGGCGGCAGGCACGTTCGATCGCTGCACGACTGGAAACGCACGGAGACGGGCACGTGTTGCGTGCCTGCGCCCGCTTGCTGCCGGACCTGAATCGGTAGCGTCAGCCTCAGCGAGTCGGTGTAATACTGGACCTCGAAGCCGAATCCGGGATCGATGCGCCGGATCGTGTCCGTGCCGGTCGGAGCTCCCGCGGGCTGCGCGATCTGATTGTCGTCGACGCTGAATTTCAGCTCCGTCGGGCCTTTGGCATGTTGCTTCAGCCCATAAACGTGCCAGCCATCGAGGATTTGACCTGTGAGCTCGATGGTCGAGCGCTGCCCGGGTTGCAGAGTCGATGCGGATGCAACCGCGGCGTGCCACTGGACGGTTTGCGGCGGTTGCGGCGGCGTCTGTGCTGGTGCACTGAGGCTCCAGGCGCAGGCGGTGCAGATCAGCGCAACCGAACAAGCTGAGTTGCGAGCTGAGGCGGGGGGATTCATGGGGATCATCGCCGGTTGGAGGCCTCAAAGGCCGGTGGGTCGGTCTGCCCCTGATGGCAGTTGCCGCAGGTCACGCGGGCCGCGTAGCGTGGATCGCCCAGCTGGGACAGGTACTTCGTGTTGATGTCACTCAACATCGTCATCATGATGCGCGCCGTTTGCTTCGCCGGGTTGTCGTCCGAGGCGTAGTCGAAGTGGTGTGACTGGGGGTCTTCGACGTGGCAATGGCCGCACTGCACACCCAGTTCTTCTGCGTAGCGCTTCATCAGCGCTTTCAACTGGGCCGCGGAAGTGTTCTTTGGCAAAACGGTCAGGTTGGTCGGTTCGGCATACGCCGCCGAATCTTCGGACGTCGCGGCGGCACTGCCCGCATCAGGCGGGGCCTCGTGCGAAGACAGTCTCGAGGACATTGCCGTCATGAAGACGATGACGAACAGCGAAGCGGGCCAGCGAAGGTTCATCTGCGAGTTAGCGGTCAATCCGTTTGCAACCTGAAATGTAATCGGCACGTGTCCGCTGAACAACGCCAGCGTTAGAAGATGTTGGGCACGCGTCCGAACAAACGGCAATGAGCAGCGCGCTGCGCGCGGGACTGGAACCGGAAAGTCACTTCGACTGCGGATGCGGGGTCAGTCGTAACCCGTCTGTAACCACGCAGCGACCGGCATCAAACGCCAAACCGGCGGTTATGTATTTTGGAGAAAATGAGTGTTCACAGCCGGGATGCAGCCTGGCTACACTTCCGCTCGGCGCTCGATCCACGTCCGCTTGCTGCGGTCCCCCTCATCTGCAGCAGCGGTGTGCTCGCTGCGCCACCAGTTTCAACGACGGTTCACGTTAGGACAGGGGAGTTGCAGATGTCACGGGTGGGGTTGCGCGCAGGCGTGGTGCTGATCGGCCTGGCGGCCGTGGCGTGGCCGGTGCTCGCGCATCATTCATTCGCCGCGCAGTTCGATGGGAACAAGCCCGTGCGGCTCGTGGGCATCATCACCAGGATCGAATGGACCAACCCGCACTCCTACTTTTATCTCGATGTCGCGGACTCCAAGGGGCAGGTTCGTAACTGGGCGTGCGAATCCGGCGCGCCCGGGCCGTTATCCCGGCGCGGCTGGAAGAAGGGTGACCTCAAGTTCGGTGACCGCCTCATCGTCGACGGCTATCTGGCGCGGGATGGCTCCAGATTGATCGATGCCCGGCGTGTCACGCTGCCGGGCGGCCGGGTTCTGGATGGCGACACCGCTGGCGCTCAGCCGGACGCTCCGGGCGCAACGAGTCCAGTCGCGCGCGGCGCGGCGGATCGATAGGGAAGGGAACCATGCGCACGTCGCTAGTGGCTGCCGCGCTCACGGCGTCCGCGGTGTTGATCGCAGGGTCTGCTGCGACGCTGCGGGCTGAACCGCGCACGGCCGCTGCGAAGGGTTCCAATGCCGCGTCCGGGGGGCCTGCGCCCGCACGGAGCGCGGGCACCTCGGAAGAGGAGAATCTGCTCTTTGGCAGCGAGCCGGCGGCCTCTGCTCCGACACCCCGCACCGCCGACGGCCGGCCGGATCTCAGCGGCTACTGGAAGGGAACCCGGGCGACGCACCCGGTCGGCAACATCGGCAAGGACTTACCCGGCTTCAGGCTGCCCCTCACGGCCGCCGGGCAGGCGGCTTTGCAGCATAACCTCAGCAAGACCGTCGATCCCGAGGCGTTGTGTATCATCGGCGGCATCCCGCGGCACAGCGCCAGCGCGCTGCCGTTTCAGATCGTGCAGAACCGGGATCACGTCGTCTTTCTCTACATGTACACCTATTTCCGCGCGGTCCCCGTGGATGGACGTCCGCACGCGAGCGACCCCGACCCGAGTTTCTTCGGCGACAAGACCGGAAAGTGGGAGGGAGACACCCTGGTGATCGACTCGGTGGGATTCAAGGACAAGCAGATGTGGATCGACGAAAACGCCAATCCGCAGAGCGATGCGATGCACGCCGTCGAGCGCTGGACGCGTCCGGACGCGGGCCACCTGCGCCTGGAACTGACAGTCGACGATCCCAAGTTCTACACGCAGCGATTCCACTACTCGCGCACGTGGGTGACCGGCCGTCCGAACGAGGAATTGAAGGAGTACGTTTGCGCCGAGAACAACATCGACCGCGTGCACATCGGTCCAGGCCCCGGTCCCATCCGGCCCGATGGAACGCGCGGTTACGACGTTCCCAAGCTGCCCGACGTTCCGCCTTCTCCGGAAGCGTACGAGCAGCGCGGAAAATAGGCTCCCGTAGCATGAAGCTCCAGCAACTGCGGTTCCTCGCGGCGGTCGCCCAGAACGAGCTGAATCTGACGGCGGCCGCCTCCCGAGTGGGAGCGACTCAACCGGCCGTCAGCAAACAGCTCAAGCTGCTGGAGGACGAGCTCGGCTTTGACATCTTCATACGCAAGGGGCGCTCGCTGACCCGAATCACCAAGGCAGGAGAGGAAGTGGTTGCCCACGCGCTGCACATGCTGCGTGAGGCCCAGGGCATCAAGGGGATATCGGACGACGTCAAGGATGCGGGGATCGGTACCCTGTCGATTGGCACGACGCACACTCAGGCGCGCTATGTGCTTCCCGAGGTGATCCGCGCGTTTCGCTCGCGGCATCCGGGCGTCAACGTTCACCTGCACCAGGGCACTTCGGAGCAGATCGTGGAGATGGCTTCGCTGGATCGTGTCGACCTCGCCATCGACGGCGGGCCGCACGCCCCGCTCGCGCGCCATAACATGCTGCCGTGTCATCGGTGGCGACTGTGCGTGGTCGTGCCTCAGGGCCATCCCCTGACCCGGGTGGAGCGCCTGTCGCTGGAAGGCCTGGCTGCCTACTCGTTGGTGACGTACGAGTTCGGACTTTTGCAACCGTCTTCGGCACTTCGGGACGTTTTCGCCGCGGGCGGCTTGCAGCCCAACGTGTCCTTGACCGCGTGGGATTCGGATGTGATCAAGACATACGTACGCCTCGGCCTGGGCGTCGGCGTGATCTCCGAGGTAGCGGTGGAATCGAAGGCAGACGCTGATCTGGCCTACGTCGACGCCAGCCACCTGTTTCCACTCAACACCACTTGGGTGGGGTTCGCCCGGGGCACGGTCATGCGCAGCTTCGTATACGATTTTCTGTCGCTGCTGGCGCCCCACCTGACGCGCTCCCTGGTTGAGCAGGCCGTCGCTTGCGCGACGCAAAGGGATGTCGATACGCTGTTCGGGGGGATGCGACTTGGATCGTGGCGAGGGCCTCGACCGCGGCGCCACTCTCCGGCGCCTCGGTCGCCGGCCACCGTGGCCAGTTCGTCATTCTCGGACTGAAACGGGGCGTCAGGTCCCGCAAGGCGTGCTGACCGTTTCGAGCTGTCAAGGGACCTCAGGCCATGCGCGGTTTGGTCACTCACCTGGAATGCGCCAATTGTGGCGCGACCTACGAGTCGAACGCAGTTCACGGCCTCTGTGAGAAGTGTCGCCGGCCCCTATGGGTCCGCTACGACCTCGAACGCCTGCGAGCGCATGTTCGCAGGGAAGACCTGCGGAGGCGTCCGCCGACCCTCTGGAGATACGAGGAACTGCTGCCGCTGCAGGATCGAACGGCAATCGTGTCGCTGACGGAGACGGTGACGCCGTTGATCCCGGCGCCGCGGCTGGCCGCCGCCTTGGGGTTGGAACACGTGCTGATAAAGGATGAGAGCCGGCTGCCCACGGGCAGCTTCAAGGCACGCGGCATGGCGCTGGCCATCACCAAGGCACGCGAGCTGGGGATCACTCGGGTGGCAGCGCCGAGCGCCGGAAATGCGGCGGGCGCGTTGGCTGCCTATGCCGCCCGGGCGGGGCTCGAGGCGTACGTCTTTCTCCCTCAGGACACTCCTGCCGTGAACGTGAAGGAGTGCTGGCTCGCAGGGGCGCGGGCCTTCCTCGTCAATGGTCTGATCAACGATTGCGGACGGATCGTCGAGGAGGGCAAGACGCGCAAGGGATGGTTCGACCTGTCGACGCTCAAGGAGCCCTATCGCCTCGAAGGCAAGAAGACGATGGGACTGGAGCTCGCCGAGCAGCTGGACTGGGAGCTTCCCGATGTAATTCTATATCCCACCGGCGGCGGCACGGGCCTGATCGGGATGTGGAAGGCCTTCGGTGAGCTCGCGCAACTGGGTTGGCTCAACAGCCCTTACCAGCCGCGACTCATCGCCTGTCAAAGCGAGGGCTGCGCTCCGATCGCCCTTGCATACTCCCGCGGCAATCGATTCGCCGAGCCGTTTGCCCACGCGGCGACGGTCGCGAGCGGTATCCGCGTGCCCGCCGCCGTCGGCGACTTCATGATTCTCGACGCCGTGCGCGAGAGTGGCGGCGCGGCGGTCGCCGTTCCCGAGCAGTCGATTCAGAAATGGATGCAGACGACCTCGTCGCTGGAGGGGATCTCTCTATGTCCTGAGAGCGCCGTCTGCGTCGGAGCGTTGGAAATGCTGGTGGCGAAACGCGAGATCCGCTCGAAGGAGCGGATAGTGATCTTCAATACCGGCGCCGCTCAGAAGTACCCCGAGGCCGTGCACGAGGAGGTACCCAAGCTGGACATCTCCCAGCCAATGAGCTGGGAGGACCTGTGAGAGACACGGTGACAGGCTGGTCACATAATCGAATCTAACTTCATCGCGCCCCGAAATTGTAACCGGGCGTGCCGCGTCCGCCTAAGATTGCGTTTCGGAAGTTCAGACAATCAGTGCGCGTGAGGAGTGCGGCAATGAAGACGCTGTGGGGAATTGCGGGAATTTCACTCGTGCTTGCCGGGTATGTCGCAACCGCGGACAGTGCAACGGTTGCAAACGACACCATCGTCGGCCGTTGGGACGCGGCCCTGCTGAATAACGGGCCGCCGGTGCCGTTCCGCCTCGATATCGCCGGATCGGGGCCGACGCTGCACGGCACGTTCTATGACGGATTCAAGCCATACGATGCGACCACGAGCGTCACCTTCGAAAACGGCCAGCTCGTCCTCAAGGCAGAGCACTATCTCACAACGATTACTGCGTCACTGAAGGCTGGTGAGCTTACGGGCAAGACCGTTCTGGAAGGGCCGGGGTATACCGCAAGATATGACTTTCACGCGGTCCGCCACGTTGAGGCTTCCGTGGCCCCCCGGGCGGCGCCGGCGATCGCCGGTTCCTGGGAGATTCCGCTCGCGACGCCGTCATCCAAGGGCGAGAAGGCGTTTCGGTTCATCGTGCAACAGAACGGTCCGGAGGTCGCCGCCTCGATTCTGCGGGTCGATGGAGACACCGGTGCGTATAGCGGCACGTTCAAGGACGGCAAGTGGATACTGAGTCACTTCGACGGCTCGCGGCCCGGAGTGATCGAGGTCGCGGCCAATCAGGATGGGACACTCCAGGTCATCGCGCATAACGAGGCCCTCAATCGTGCGCTCGAGGGCAGCGATGGCAGCAAATCAAACGGGGGCTATACCGAGGAGCGGTACGGAGACGCGACGCCGAAGTACACCGCGTATCGGCCGGACGCGGCGCGCGCGAGAGGGCTTCCCGAGCCTGACAACTATCTGACCCATACGACGGTGCGCGACGAGCACGAGAGGTTCAGGTTCAAATTCCCCGATGTGGACGGCAGGCTCGTGTCCAGTGAGGATCCCCGATTCAAGGGCAAGGTCGTCCTGGCCATCGTGACCGGGACATGGTGTCCCAATTGCCACGACGAGGCCCAGTATCTGGTCGAGCTGGACAAGAAGTACCGGGACAAGGGCCTGGCGATC
>FTDY01001096.1_pt1 | contig 12266 bp, 9 predicted proteins | sample 1640031 | NCBI WGS metagenome assembly FTDY01 (sample SAMEA3914816, study PRJEB12502) | metagenome | biome: forest; material: soil | place: USA | collected 2011-09-16 | depth 0.3 m
CTTGCCCAGGTCCTCGCGGTTCCACTCGAAGGTCACCTTCTTGCGCTGCGGCCGCTTGTCCTTGACCATCTTCTCGAGCGCCTCGCGGCCGATGAAGTCATGGTCGAACTTCACGAACGGGCCATAGCCGAGCTCGTAGGGCGTGAGGTAGTAGTCCTCGATGTTGCTCGAGACGAAGCTGCCACCGATCGAGCCCGTCGCCTCGTAGCCGGCGGCGGGCAGCCACTCGCGGTACTTCTTCATCTTCTCGCCGGTGTAGACGGCCGGCAGCGGCGAGGGGATCCAGCCCGACTCGAGGGGGTTGCTGGCATAGGCGCGCGAGCCCACCTGCACCAGGCCGAACTCCTCGCCGGCCTTCAGGATCGTCTCGCGGATGAACTCACGCTCCTCGTAGGGGCCCCACAGCTCGAGGCCGGGAGCGCCCGCCATGCCGTGCCGCAACGCGCGAACCCTTTTTCCGCCGACGTTGATCGCGTCCATCGTGAAGAACTTCACGTCCGGGATCGGGCCGCCGTTGAGCTTGTTCAGCACCTTCTCGGCGTTCGGGCCCTGCACCTGGAAGCGGTAGTGGCGGCGATTGACGGCCTTGCCCTTCGGATCCCCGGGCGAGCGGTCGTCGCGGATCATGTCGACCTTGAAGCCGCCGGTCTCGCCGTGGAACTGGATCCAGTTCACCGACGGGGCGCGGCCGACGAACAGCAGCTCGTCCTTGTCCAGATAGAAGAGGATGCCGTCGCCGATGACGTAGCCGTCGTGGCTGACGGGCACCATCTGCTTCGCCCTGTTCACGGCGAAGTTGTTGAAGGTGTTGATCGTCGTATACGAGATCAGCTTCAGCGCATCCGGACCCTTTACGGTCAGTTCCGCCATATGGTGCGACTGGTCGAACAGCACCGCCGTCTCGCGCCAGGCGCGCTGCTCGTCCATCCAGTTGTGGAACTCGCTCGGGACGACCGGATAGACGTAGGCCCCGACCTTCGAATTGCGGAGCATCTGGACCGGGTTCCCCGCAGCGCTGAGGACGCTCTCCAGGTTTTGCTGACTCATAACGTTCTAAGACCTCTTCTAACGAACCTTTGACGATGATGTCTGATCGACGCCGGCGGCGGCGTGCAGCTAGGGCGGCAGGCCCTTGCGCAGGTAGGCCGCATCCACGGTATTCGAAAGCAGCATGGCGATGGTCATGGGACCGAGGCCCCCCGGCACCGGCGTGATCCAACCGGCGCGCTCCGCGGCCGCGGCGTAGCCGACGTCGCCCACGAGCTTGCCGCTGGGCAGCCGGTTGATGCCGACGTCGAATACCGCCGCCCCGGGGCGAATCCACTCGCCCGGCACGAAGTCCGGCTTGCCCACTGCCGCGACAACCACTTCGGCGCGCTCGACTTCCGCGCGCACGTCGCGCGTTCCAGTGTGGCACACGGTCACGGTGGCGCGCGCAAGCAGCAGCTCGAGTGCCATCGGCCGGCCGACGATGTTGGAGGCTCCGACGACCACGGCGCGCTTGCCCTTGAGCTCGATGCCGTAGGTCTCGGCGAGGCGGATGACGCCGTACGGCGTGCAGGGCCGCAGGCGCGGGCGCTTCTGAGCGAGCAGCCCCGTGTTGGTGGGATGGAAGCCGTCCGCATCCTTCGCCGGGTCGACGGCATCCATGATGCGATCGGTATCGATGCCCTTGGGCAGGGGCATCTGGATCAGGATCCCGTCGACCCGCTCATCCTCGTTGAGCCGCCGCACGAGCTCGAGCAGCTCGGCTTCCCGGGTGGTGACCGGCAGGTCGTGCGCGAAGGACTCGATGTCCACTTCCACGCACGACCTGCGCTTGTTGCGCACGTACACGCTCGATGCCGGATCCTCGCCCACCTGCACGACCGCAAGCCCCGGCTTGCGCCCGACCCTGGAGGCAAAGGCTCCGGCCCGCAGCGCCGTCTTCTGGCGCTCCTTTGCGGCCGTGGCCTTGCCGTCGAGAACGATGGCGGCGGGACTGGCTTGTACGACTGAGGACATGCGGTTACCGACTCGCTCTCAATAGCGGTAGTGATCCGCCTTGTACGGACCCTGCTTGGAGACGCCGATGTAGCCTGCCTGCGTGTCGGTGAGCTCGGTGAGCTGCGCGTTCAGCTTGCGCAGCTGCAGGCGCGCCACCTTCTCGTCCAGATGCTTCGGCAGGGTGTACACGCCCACCGGGTATTTCGCGGTGTGCGTGAACAGCTCGATCTGGGCGATGGTCTGATTCGCGAATGAGGAGCTCATCACGTAGCTCGGGTGGCCCGTGCCGCAGCCGAGATTCACCAGGCGCCCCTTGGCGAGCAGGATGATCTGCTTGCCGTCCGGGAAGATCACATGATCCACCTGCGGCTTGATCTGTTCCCACTGCAGCTTCTCCAGCGCCGCGACGTCGATCTCGTTGTCGAAGTGGCCGATGTTGCAGACGATGGCCTCGTTCTTCATCCTCGCCATGTGCTCGCCCGTTATGACATGGAAGTTGCCGGTGGCGGTAACGAAGATGTCTGCCTTGTCCGCTGCGTAGTCCATCGTGACCACGCGATAGCCTTCCATCGCGGCCTGCAGCGCGCAGATGGGGTCGATTTCCGTCACCCACACCTGGGCGGAGAGCGCCCGCAGCGCCTGCGCCGAGCCCTTGCCGACATCGCCGTAGCCGGCGACGACGGCCACCTTGCCGGCAATCATCACATCGGTGGCACGCTTGATCCCATCGACGAGCGACTCACGGCAGCCATACAGGTTGTCGAACTTGGACTTCGTAACCGAGTCGTTGACGTTGATGCCGGGGAACATGAGGCGGCCTTCCTTGTGCATCTGGTAGAGGCGATGCACGCCGGTCGTGGTCTCTTCCGTGACGCCGCGGATCTCCTTCGATGCCTTCGAATACCAGCCGGGGCTTGCGGCCAGCTTCTTCTTGATGGCGGCGTACAGATAGGTCTCCTCCTCGCTGGTGGGTTTCGCGATGACCGAGGCGTCCTTCTCGGCCTTCACCCCCAGATGCATGAGCAGCGTGGCATCGCCGCCGTCGTCGAGGATCATGTTCGGGCCCTTGTCGCCGAACTCGAAGATGCGGTGGGTGTACTCCCAGTACTCCTCCAGCGACTCGCCCTTGTAGGCGAACACGGGCGTACCGCCGACTGCGATGGCCGCGGCCGCATGATCCTGCGTCGAGAAGATGTTGCAAGAGGCCCAGCGCACATCCGCGCCGAGAGCTTTGAGCGTCTCGATCAACACCGCGGTCTGAATGGTCATGTGCAAGGAGCCCGTGATGCGGGCGCCCTTGAGCGGCTGGGTCTTTGCGTACTCCTCGCGGATCGCCATCAGCGCAGGCATCTCGACTTGCGCGATCGCGATCTCCTTGCGGCCCCAGTCCGCAAGCTTGAGGTCGGCAACCTTGTAGTCCCCACCGGCAACGGGTTTGACATTGGCGTTCATACTTTCAGTTCTCCGCGAAAAAGAACGAGCGCCGTGTGGTTGAGCCCAACGTCTGCCGAGCCTGGCAGGCCGGCAGCAGGCACAGCCCGCTCCGTCCCGTCGCAGCGCCCCTCGGCAGCTTCGCTGGTTGCCGCACCAACCGGTGCGGCGGAATTCGTACGCGTCCTCATCAGGCGGCCCGGACTGCGCCCTTGCCGTCGGCGGCGAGCGCCTCGGCGCGATCGGTCTTCTCCCAGTGAAACTCCGGCTCCGTGCGGCCGAAGTGGCCGTACGCTGCGGTCTTCTGGTAGATCGGGCGGGCGAGATCGAGCATCTCCCGCAGCCCGTACGGAGTCAGATCGAAATGCTTGCGCACGAGCTGCGTCAGCCGCTCGCGCGAGAGGCGGCTCGTGCCGAAGGTCTCCACCATGATCGAGGTCGGCTCGGCGACCCCGATGGCGTAGGAGACCTGCACTTCGCAGCGCTCGGCAAGCCCTGCGGCCACGATGTTCTTGGCCACGTAGCGCGCAGCGTACGCGGCTGAGCGGTCGACCTTGGAGGGGTCCTTGCCGGAGAACGCACCGCCGCCGTGACGCGCATAGCCGCCGTAGGTGTCCACGATGATCTTGCGTCCGGTGAGCCCGCAGTCCCCCACAGGGCCGCCCACTACGAACCGCCCAGTCGGGTTGATGTGGTACTTCGTGCGCTTGTCGATCCACTTCGTCGGCAACACCGGCTTCAGGATCTCCTCGATCACCGCCTCGCGCAGCGCCTTGGTCGAGATGTCATCGCTGTGCTGAGTGGAGAGCACGACGGCTTCCAGTCCCACCGGTCTGTCGTCCTCATACCGCAGCGTCACCTGGCTCTTCGCATCCGGGCGCAGCCAGGGCAGTTTCCCCTTCTTGCGCACTTCCGCCTGCTTCTTCACCAGCCGGTGCGCGAGCGTGATGGGCGCCGGCATCAGCACATCCGTCTCATTCGTCGCGTAGCCGAACATCAGGCCCTGATCGCCTGCGCCCTGCTTCCTCTCGTCCTTGCGGTCCACGCCCTGGGCGATGTCCGGGGATTGCTTGCCGATGATGTTGATGACGCCGACGCTCGCGCCGTCGTAGCCCATGTCGGAGGAGTCGTAGCCGATGTCCAGGATCGTCTTCCTGATCAGCGCCTCGAACTCCACCGTGGCCGTCGTGGTGAGCTCGCCTGCGACGATGGCGACCCCGGTTTTCACCAGCGTCTCCACGGCAATGCGCGCCCGCTTGTCCTGAGCGATGACCGCGTCCACGACGGCATCGGATATCGCATCCGCCATCTTGTCCGGATGCCCTTCGGAGACCGATTCCGACGTAAATACGAAGTTGTTAGACATTGGCGTGATCCCGCTTGCCGCAATGGTTATGTGTGGGGTGAAATTTCCGCTTTACGCAAATCGCTTCGAGTTCCGCTGCGCGCTGCGCTTCCCGTTCACTGCCCGGCGAAGCTGTGTGCCAGGCGCTTGTCGAACTCGGCGCGGGTGAACCGGTGGTTCTGCGTCCCGCGCGACTCGATCTTGATGGCGCCCAGCAGGGAGGCGATGCGCCCCGTGGTCTTCCAGTCAAGGCCGTGCAGCAGCCCGTGGATGAGGCCCGCGCGATAGGCGTCGCCGCAGCCCGTCGGGTCCACCACAGATTCGGCTTTCGCGCAGGGGATCGGAATCTCCCCGTCCCCGGTGTGGATCACCGAACCGCTCGCGCCCAGCGTCACGATCAATGCCTTGACGCGCTCGGTCACGTCCCGGACGGTCCAGCCGGTCTTCTGCTGCACGAGCTGCCACTCGTACTCGTTCATCGCCACCCAGGTGGCCTGAGTGATGAAGCGCGTCAGCTCCTCAGCCCCGAACATCGGCAGCCCCTGGCCCGGATCGAAGATGAAGGGAATGCCTGCGGCCGCGAACTGTTCCGCGTGCTGCAGCATGCCGTCCCGGCCGTCGGGCGCAACGATGCCCAGCGAGATGCCGCGCGCATCGGCCACCTTGTTGGTGTGCGATTGCTGCATGGCGCCCGGATGGAACGCCGTGATCTGATTGTCGTCCAGGTCGGTCGTGATGAAGGCCTGCGCGGTGTGCTCGGTCTCGATCACCCGCACGTGATCGGCCGGCACTCCGGTCCGGGTCATCCACTCACGGTAGGGACCGAAGTCGCGCCCGACGGTCGCCATGGGGTAGCCGATGTCTCCCAGCAGCTTCAGGTTGTAGGCGATGTTGCCGGCGCAGCCGCCGAACTCGCGGCGCATCTGCGGCACGAGGAACGACACGTTCAGCATGTGAATCTTGTCGGGCAGGATGTGATTGCTGAAGCGGTCGCCGAACACCATGATGGTGTCGAACGCCAGCGACCCGCATATCAATGCCTTGGAATCACTCATCGCAAACAAGACCCTGGCGAAAGCGCCACCTCAGGCATCCATCACAAATTTGCCACCGTCGGAAGGCACTTCGAAATTGCCGTCGACGACCGCGCGCAACCAGCGCGCCGTGGCGACTGTGCCGCCAAACGCGTAAAAGTGCGGGTGTACCAGCGGGCTGGCCGGCGTTCCGGCACCCCCCTGGACGAGGGCCGCTAGCATCTCATCTGGAGAGGTCGCCAGTCGAGCCAGGTTGCTCATGGCGCTCATGTTCTTCATGAGCGAGTGGAGCGAGGCGCCGACGCCGCAGGCCATCGCGAACTTGATCAGCTTGGGCAGCGGTGTAGGGCCTGCCACGCCTACGTATACGGGGAGCGAAATCCCGTGCTCCGCCAGATGCTTACCCCAGTCGAGAATGGACTGCGGATTGAACCCGAACTGGGTGTTGATCTGCATCCTGATGCCGGTGCGGTTGGCGAACTCCTGCTTGTGCTTGAGGGCAGCCCAGAGCGCCCCGGGACCTACGGACTTGTGGCCCTCGGGATGTCCCGCGACCGCCACACGCTTGATTCCGGCGTCCACCACCGCGCCCGAATCGATGATCTCCAGCGTGCTGGTGAACTTCCCCAGCGGCTTCTCGAGGTCGCCGGCGACCAGCAGCACCTGCTCGACTCCGCCCTCGACCAGCTCGCGCAATGCGGCCCTGAGAGCGTGCTCGCTCTCGAGGCGCCGCGCGACGATGTGCGGCGAGGCCCGGAACCCCAGCGCCTGCACCTTGAGGGCTACGCGCACGACATCCTCCAGTGAGGCCTTCGGCGTATGCGCGATGAACACCGCAGTACCCGCCGGAATCTTGGTCGCGAGGGTCGTCAGCAGCTCCTCGTCCATCGTGGAGATTTCGGTCGAGGCCCCGCGCGCAAACTCGACGACGCGGCGCTTCAGATCGGCCGGATTCGCTGATTCGTGGTTGTTCATGGACTCTTTGACAGGCTGGTTGGCATTCATGTGGTCGGGCTCGCTCAAGGTTTGCGGCGGGTGACGACGAAGGTCTCATCGTTGAACCACAGGCCGCTGTGCTTCTGCAGGACCGCCTGCGTGGCGCTCAGGTACGCGCCGTTCTGCATGACGGGATCGAGTCGCTCGTCCTCGATCTGGTTGACGTAGATGGCGGCGTTCCACGCGGCATACAGCGTGGACGTGCCGATGCGATCGCTGATTTCCGAGGGCAGCGTGTGCATGTCGTAGCGGAACAGCGCCTTCTCGTCCGGCAGCGCGGTGAGAGTGAAGTCGCGCGCGTCGCGGCCGAGCTCGGTTTTCAGTGCGGCCAGCAGGGCGTGGCGGTCTACCCGGAAGGGATTCTCTTCCGGCCAGAGCTTCTGGATGATCTCGAGCCCCGGATCCGCTCCATGCGACTGAATCGCCAGCAGCCGCCCCCCCGGAGCGAGGCTGCGTGCCAGCGGCGCGAGCACCTTCTGAGCCTTGAACTCGGCAGACATGCGCGCGCGCCAGGGTTGCGAGGCCAGGATCAGGTCGTAGCTCTCGAAGATGCGTCCCGGCTTGGGGATGACGGGGTCCAGAAGGAATTTCTGGTCCTCGCGGTAGATCACCAGGACGGAGGGGCGGGCGTAGACGGGATTACCGGATTTCGCGCTGGGCTTGGTCTGCCAGCCATAGTCCAGCGTCGGCCCCAGCTCCTCGATCTGCTCCGCGTATTCATGCGAGGAGCTGCCGGTCAGCCGCACCTCCTGCCAGTTGAGCGCCGCGGCCGAGGGCATGTCCCTGGGCATGAGCCGCGGCGCCTCGGCGTAATTCAGGTTGGTGATCACCAGCACCGTCGCCGGATGCTCGATGAAGCGGTCCGGCATCTTCTCCAGGCCAAGGCGCACGTCCTCGAGGCTGATCTCCTTGGCGACGGCCATCACCGGTATGGTGGGGAACATCCGGTGCGCGCTGCGCAGCAGCCGCGACAGCACCGTGGCATCGCCCATTCCTGCATCGAAGAAGCGCAGCGCAGGCGGAGTCGGCCTGACGTGACTGAGCTCCAGGTACGCGCGCCGGGCGATCGCGGACTTCTCGTTGCAGGTGTTGACGAATGCGAGGTACTTCTGACGGTTGTCGTAGAAGCGAAAGGGCGTTGTGCCGTCCGGTGTGGCCGGCGCCGCCGGCGAGGACTTGCTCCGCTCCGGGATGGCCTGTTTACCCGCGACGTTCATATGGCTGCCGCCCCCTCACGATGGGCCGGAACGGTAGCCAGTCCCCGCCAAGGGCGGAAATCGGTAGTTGGAATGGGAGCTATAGATGGAGCCGATGGTGGTTGTCCCCTTCGCGAGCCCCCCCTGACGCCCGCCACGGCCCTTCCAGGCCCCGCAGGCGACCTATGGGGCCCGCGCAGCGCGCTCAGGCGCCTTTCGAGGCCCCCGAGGTGGGCCCAGCCGCGGCGCCGGCCGGTCCGCCCGCAGCGTCGGCCTTCGCTTTGGCCTCCCCCGCCAGGATCGCAATGGCGCCCAAGGCATTCTCATCGAGGCCCGCTCCCTGCCTCTCCTTGTAATAAGTCAGCATCTGGGCGCGCATCCGCGGCTCCCAGTAGCGCCGGAGGTGCGCCGCTACATCGGCGGGCGCGCGTCCCGGAGGGGATTCGGTCGCGAAGAACGAGCCGATCTGGTTGGCCATCTTGATGAGGTGATCGATATTCATTTCAACCGTCCGGGATGAGCGTAGACGACGTGCTTGTCGCGGCGCGCGAAAGCCACGAGCGTCAGGCCAGCCTTGCTTGCGAGCCGCACCGCGAAGGCGGTGGGCGCCGACAGCGCGGCCAGGAACGAAATGCCGACCGTCGCGCTCTTCTGCACCATCTCGTAGCTGGCGCGGCTGGTGATGAGCATGAACCCGGCGGAGAAATCCGCGCCTTCCCGGACCAGAGCGCCGATGGCCTTGTCGAGGGCGTTGTGGCGGCCGACGTCCTCGCGAACGAGGCGAATACCCTTTCCAGGGACCACCCAGGCCGCGGCGTGAACGCTGCCTGTCAGCGCATTGATCGGCTGGAGCGAGCCGAGCTCCTCGATCGCGGCGTGCAACTCCTGGATCGTGACCGATGGACCGGGACCGACGGGTGCCGGCTCCCGAATAGCGTCCTCGGCGGTCTCAGCGCCGCACAATCCGCACCCGGTGCGCCCTGTCAGGTTGCGGCGCCGATGCAGCAGTTCCGAAAAGCGCTCCCAGGCAACCGTGACACGCACGTCGATCGCTTCGGCCCCTTGGGTGACTTCCACCTCCCGGATTTCATCCGGGCTCGCCACGAGGCCTTCGCTCAGCGTGAATCCGACGGCGAAGTCCTCGAGGTTGGCAGGCGTGGCGAGCATTACGACGTGCGGGACGCCGTGATAGACGAGCGCGACGGGCACTTCCTCCACGACGAGATCGGTCGTGCTCGTCGCGACGCCACTCGTCCAGCGCTCGACCGCCAGCTCCACGCTGACCGACTTCGGCGGCGCGGCCGCGGCAGGCTCCGCTGGAACGACGAGGTCCGGCCCTGCCATATCGCCCCCTCGCCCTCAGGCCGGCGCGGGATCCCGGCTCTTGCGCGGCTTGCGCGCAGGCCGCGGCAGCGACCGCTCTTCCGCAGCCCTCTTCTGCCAGGCGTCCTTCTGGCTCACGAGCACGATCTCGACCGCCGTCACCTTGTACTCCGGGCAATTGGTTGCCCAGTCGGAGTTCTCCGTCGTGACGACGTTGGCGTTGGTCTCCGGGAAGTGGAACGTCGTATAGACGACTCCAGGGGCGATCTTCTCCGTGACCCTGGCGCGCAGCACCGTCTCGCCGGCACGGCTGGTCAACCCGACCCAATCCCCGTCGCTGATGCCACGAACATCGGCATCGTGCGGATGGATGTCGAGCAGGTCTTCCTTGTGCCACTCGACGTTCTGGGTGCGCCGCGTCTGGGCGCCCACGTTGTACTGAGAGAGTATGCGGCCCGTCGTGAGAATCAGGGGGAAGCGACTCGTCGTCTTCTCGGTGGTGGGTACGTACTCGGTCGCGATGAAGCGGCCCTTACCCCGCACGAATTGATGCACGTGCATCGTGGACGTGCCCTCGGGCGCGGCATCGTTGCACGGCCACTGGATGCTGCCTCCGAGCCGGTCGATCTTCTCGAAGGAGATGCCGGTGAACGTCGGAGTCAGTCTGGCGATCTCATCCATGATCTCGGAAGGATGCGAGTAGCTCATCGGATACCCGAGGGCATTCGACAGCAGCATCGTGACTTCCCAGTCCGCATACCCCGCCACCGGCTGCATGATCTTGCGCACGCGCGACACGCGGCGCTCTGCGTTGGTGAACGTGCCGTCCTTCTCCAGGAAGGAAGAGCCCGGCAGAAACACATGCGCGAACCGTGCCGTCTCATTCAGGAACAGGTCCTGAACGATCACGCACTCCATGGCCTCCATCGCCTTGCTGACGTGATGCGTATTGGGATCGGATTGCACGAAATCCTCGCCCTGCACGTACATTCCCATGAACGATCCGTCGAGCGCGGCCTCGAACATGTTGGTGATGCGCAGGCCGGGCTCCGACTGCAGCGGCACACCCCAGGCGGCTTCGAACAGTCCGCGCACCGTGCTGTCCGAAACGTGCCGATAGGCGCTGAACTCATGTGGGAATGAGCCCATGTCGCACGCGCCCTGCACGTTGTTCTGGCCACGCAGCGGATTGACGCCAACGCCCTCGCGGCCGAGGTTCCCGGTTGCCATCGCAAGGTTCGCAATGCCGATGACGGTCGTGGTTCCCTGACTGTGCTCGGTAACGCCGAGCCCGTAGTAGATCGCCCCGTTGCGGGCGGTTGCATACAGCCGCGCGGCGCGGCGCACCTGCTCGGCTGGCACGCCGGTGATGGCCTCGACCTGCTCGGGCGAATTGCGGTCCTGCGCGACGAACTCCTTCCAGCGGGCATACGGCTCCGGCTCGCACCGCTCCGCGACGTAGTCCTCCTTCGTCAGGCCTTCAGTCACGATGACGTGCGCGAGCGCGTTGACCATTGCCACATTGGTCCCGGGCGTCAGCTGCATGTGCACATCGGCATTCACGTGCGGCGAGTGCACGAGCCCCGTGACGCGCGGGTCGATGACGATCAGCTTCGCGCCCTGCCGCAGCCGGCGCTTCATCTGAGAGCCGAACACCGGATGGGCATCGGTCGGATTCGCGCCGATGACCACGATGCAATCGGCTTCCATGACCGATGCGAACGTCTGCGTGCCCGCCGACTCGCCGATCGTGTTCTTCAGGCCATAGCCGGTGGGCGAGTGACACACGCGCGCGCAGGTATCGACGTTGTTGGTGCCGAAGGCTGCACGGACCAGCTTCTGCACGAGGAACGTCTCTTCATTCGTGCAACGTGAGGAGGTGATGCCGCCGACGGAGTCGCGGCCGTACTTCGCCTGGATGCGGCGGATCTCGCTGGCCGCGTGGCCGATCGCCTCCTCCCACGACACTTCCTTCCACGGATCGGTGATCTTCGCGCGGATCATCGGCTTGGTGACGCGGTCGGAATGCGTCGCGTAGCCGAATGCAAAGCGCCCCTTCACGCAGGCATGGCCCTGGTTCGCGTGGCCGTCCCGATTCGGGGCCATGCGGATGACTTCCGCCTCGTCCCCGTCACCCGTCACTTCGGCTTTGAGACTGCATCCCACGCCGCAGTACGCACAGGTGGTGGTCACGGCCCGCTCGGGCTGCCCCAGGCCGATGATCGACTTCTCGGTGAGCGCGGCGGTCGGGCAGGATTCCACGCACGCCCCGCAGGACACGCATTCCGATTCGAGGAACGACTCGTCCTGGCTCGCGGACACCTTCGACTCGAAGCCCCGGCCCTGGATGGTGAGCGCGAAGGTGCCCTGCACTTCATCGCAGGCGCGCACGCAGCGCGAGCAGACGATGCACAGCTCCGGATTGAACGCAAAGTAAGGATTGCTCTCGTCCTTGAGGGCCGGGCGATGCACCTCGATGGGCCCGGTCTTGCCGTACGAGGTTGCCGTGATGCCGACCACCTCGGCCATGTCCTGCAGCTCGCAGTGGCCGTTGGCGGGACAGGAGTCGCACTCCAGCGGATGATCGGAGATGTACAGATCCAACACACCGCGGCGCAGGTCGGTCAGTTTTTCGGATTGGGTGCGGATCTTCATTCCCGGCGCGACCGTGGTCGTGCACGAGGCCGGATAGCCGCGGCGGCCTTCGATCTCCACGAGGCACAGCCGGCACGAGCCGAACGCCTTCAGCGTATCGGTAGCGCACAGCTTGGGCACCTTCACTCCGGCCAGCGCCGCGGCCCGCATGACGGAGGTACCGTCGGGAACGGTGACCGGGGTGCCGTCGATCTCGACGGTCACCGGGGCCTTGTCCCCATTGGGGCCGGCCTTGGGCGCCGGTGTACCGAAGTCTTCGTAGTCGATTGCAAACATGCTTGCTCTCCGTCGTCTGCCGAA